>JAEEGH010002127.1_pt1 | contig 54435 bp, 60 predicted proteins | sample 9134181 | NCBI WGS metagenome assembly JAEEGH01 (sample SAMN16246544, study PRJNA631951) | gut metagenome | biome: gut microbiome; feature: rumen; material: DP-attached | host: Bos | place: Iran: Karaj | collected 2018-10 | reverse complement strand
GCACTGATTGTCCTGCTGCTCTTCGGCGGCAAGAAGATTCCTGAACTGATGAAAGGCCTCGGCAAGGGGGTGAAGAGCTTCAAGGAAGGAATGAATGAGGTGACGGATATGACGAAGGAGTCAGGAGACAGGAGTCAGGAGTCAGGAGACAAGAAGGATGAGTGATGGGGGCATGACCTTCTGGGATCACCTTGACGAACTGCGAGGGGTGATTATCAGGTCGCTCCTGGTGACGGCGGTGGCCGCAGCAGTGGCGTTCTGCCTGAAGGAGGAACTGTTTGCCGTCGTTCTGGCCCCGAGGTCGGGCGATTTCATCACTTACCGCTTGCTGGGAGCCGGGCCGTTTAATATCAGCTTGATGAACACGGGACTGACGGAGCAGTTTATGGTCCATCTGAAGACAGCCTGTTATGCAGGTTTGTTGGTGGCCTCACCTTATATTATATATGTGCTCTTCGGTTTTGTGTCGCCAGCGCTCTATGACAGGGAAAAGAAATACGCCACGCTGCTCTGCGGAAGCGGCTATCTGATGTTCATGTTGGGTACGGCCATCAACTATCTGTTGATCTTCCCGCTGACAGTCAGGTTCTTAGGAACCTATCAGGTGAGTCCCGATGTAGCGAACATGCTGACCTTGCAGTCGTATATGGATACGCTGCTGACAATGAGCCTCGTGATGGGAATAGTCTTCGAACTGCCGGTGGTGAGCTGGGTCTTGGGAAAGATGGGACTCATCAATGGACAGATGATGCGGGCGATGCGTCGTCATGCGGTCGTAGCGATTCTGATCGTGGCAGCCATCATCACTCCGACGACCGATGCGTTTACGCTCTTCGTGGTGGCTCTGCCGATATGGCTGCTCTATGAACTGAGCATATTGATTGTAAAAAACAACTAAACAAAACTTTATAAGACATGTTACGTAAAATCAGAACCATCCTTGCAGCGGTGCTCTTTACATTGATCACCCTGCTGTTCCTCGACTTCACGGGGACGCTGCATCACTGGCTCTCGTGGTTGGCCAAGATTCAGTTCTTGCCAGCTGTGATGGCTCTTAATGTGGTGGTTGTCGTGGCACTTATCGTGCTGACCCTTGTCTTCGGACGTATCTACTGTTCTGTCATCTGCCCTTTGGGCGTCTTTCAGGATGTCTTAGCCCGATTCCGTCGGAAGAAGCATAAGTACAGCTATTCTAAAGAGGTGCGCTGGCTGCGCTATCCGGTACTCGTTGTATTCGTGATTGCTGCTGTGGCAGGCATCGGCTCACTGTTCCAGTTGCTGGCTCCATATAGTGCCTACGGCCGTATTGCCACGATGATCTTCCAACCGATATGGAAAGCAGGCAACAACCTCTTGGCGATGGCAGCGGAGCACTATGAGAGTTATGCCTTCTATACGGTCGATACGTGGATGCAGTCATTGCCCGTACTGATCATCGCTGCTGTGACGCTGGTGGTGCTCTTCGTGTTGGCTTGGCGAGGCGGACGTACCTATTGTAATACGGTCTGTCCCGTTGGTACGATCTTGTCGTTCTTTGCCCGCTTCTCATGGTTCAAAGTGCATTTCGATGCCGATAAGTGTAAGAGTTGCTCACTCTGTTCCAAGAACTGCAAGAGTTCTTGTATTGACTATAAGACGCACACCGTTGACTATAGCCGTTGCGTGGTCTGCGGAAACTGTATTGATAACTGTAAGTTCGGTGCACTTCGTTATGACAATGCCAAACTTCATGCCAAAGCCAAATCGCAAGCTGAGGTAAAAGTCGATACCTCCAAACGTTCGTTCCTCGTGGCTTCAGCGATGGTGACGACAGCGGCGATGGCGCAGAAGAAGGAGAAACTGATGGACGGTGGACTCGCGGAGATCGAAGACAAGGTTGCACCAGAGCGTCAGACACCTCTGACCCCTCCGGGTTCACTCTCCTTTGACCATTTTGCCCAGCACTGTACGGGTTGCCAACTTTGTGTGTCAGAGTGTCCGAATCAGGTACTCCGTCCCAGCAGCGACCTGATGCACCTGATGCTGCCCGTGATGTCTTATGAGCGTGGCCATTGCCGTCCGGAGTGTACTCGTTGCTCTGAGGTTTGTCCAGCTGGAGCCATCAAACTGATTGACAAGGTTGAGAAATCTTCTATCCAGATCGGTCATGCCGTGTGGATCAAGAAGAACTGTGTGCCCATCACCGACGAGGTGTCTTGTGGCAACTGTGCCCGTCATTGTCCGGCAGGAGCCATCGAGATGGTGCCGCTCGACGAGAATGATGAGAAGTCGCCGATGGTGCCTGCCATCAACGAGGCTGCCTGTATCGGTTGTGGTGCCTGTGAGTATGTCTGTCCGTCGAGACCCTTCTCGGCCATCTATGTCGAAGGTCACGAAGTGCATAAAAAGATTTAGAACCCACCCCCTAACCCCCTCCCCAAGGGAGTGGGGATTGGATAGTAGAACAATTAATTATTTTAGAAGATGAAAAAGAATCATATAGATCATATCACCCACAATTGTAACCAGACTCCACTCCCTTCGGGAGGGGCTGGGGGTGGGTTGATATCTCGCCGTTCATTCCTGAAGATATTTGGAGCGGGCTCAGTAGCCACAGCTGCTGCGTTGGTAGGCTGTAAGGGAGGCGATAAGGCGGGCAGTCAGGCCGCTGAGGAATATAAGAACCAGGTGGAGCCGCCCGTAGGTAAGATGACCTACCGCGAGAACCCCAAGACGAAAGAGAAAGTGTCGCTCTTAGGCTATGGCATGATGCGTCTGCCGACGAAGCCAGATAATGATGGCGAGTTTGATCAGGAGATGATCAACAAACAGATTGACTATGCCATAGAGCATGGTCTGAACTATATTGACACGTCACCTGTCTATTGTCAGGGCCAATCGGAACACTGTACGGGTATCGCCCTTAAGCGTCATCCACGTGACAAATATTTCGTAGCTACCAAACTCTCCAACTTCAACCGCGATTATTGGCAGCGGGAGAAAGCCATCGAGATGTATCAGAATTCGCTGAAGGAACTGCAGGTGGACTATCTCGACTATTACCTGTTGCACGCTATCGGCGGCGGTATGGACGAATTTAATGGCCGTTACGTCGATAATGGCATTATGGACTATCTGATGAAGGAGCGCGAGGCGGGTCGTATCCGTAACCTCGGTTTCTCGTTCCACGGCAAGAAGACGGTGTTCGATGAGGTAATAGCGCTGCATGACAAATACCACTGGGATTTCGTGCAGATAGAGTTGAACTATCTCGACTGGGACTATGCCGATGAGATCAGTAAGAACAATGTCGATGCCAGCTATCTCTATGCCGAGTTGCAGAAGCGGGGCATCCCTGCTGTGATTATGGAACCTCTGCTGGGAGGTCGTCTGGCCAATCTGCCACAGTATCTGATGACAGAGTTGAAGAGTCATGCGCCTGAGAAGTCCGTAGCCTCTTGGGCCTTCCGTTATGCAGGAACCCCAGAAGGCGTGCTTACAGTTCTGAGCGGCATGACCTATATGGAACACTTGAAGGACAATCTTCTGTCGTATTGTCCGTTGGTGCCCCTGTCTGATAAGGAGATGAGGTATCTGGATGATGAAATAGCCCATAAGATCGTAAGGCTTGAGAATATCCCATGCAATGACTGTAAGTATTGTATGCCTTGTCCCTATGGCATTGACATCCCGGCTATCTTCGTACATTATAATAAATGTAAGAACGAAGGTTCGCTGCCGACGGGTACAGGCGACCAGGAGTATCGCAAGCAACGCCGGCAGTATCTTATCTCGTTAGACCGTGTCGTACCCCGTGAACGTCAGCCGGACCATTGCATCGGTTGTCGCCAGTGTGAGCCTCATTGCCCACAGAATATTCACATCACTCGCGAGTTGCAGAAGATCAGTGAGATGATTGAAGATCTGAAGCGTGACTCTGAGGGATTAGGCGATAAGGCCTGATCCCGAAGGCGATGGCTCACAGGGTAAACAGCATCGTCAATAGCGGAATGGTGATCATGGAGAGGAGCGTGGTGATGAGCGTGACCTCCGTGATGAGCGTGGTGTCGCGATTGTGCTTCAGACAAAGGATGGTGCCGTAGGTGGCTACGGGCATCGCGATGACAACGGTATTGATGTTCACCACATAGGCGTCGAATCCTAAAGCCCCGCAGAGATAGTAGAATCCGAGGGGGATGAGAATGAGGCGGAAGAGTGTCGTGACATAGACCGTCCGGTTGCCAAGCATCGTTTTTATGGAGAGTTGCGACATCGATGAGCCGATGATGAGCAGGGCGGCAGGAACGGTGATGTTGCCAATCATCGTGAGCGGCTGGCTGATGATGTCTGGGATGTTGTCAATGCCGAGCGCCACAATGAGCATCGCCAGATAAGCGGAGAGCATCGGGGTGCTGTAGAGAACCTTCTTTTGGAATCGTTTCCCGTCGCCCAAGTCGCCAACGATAAGGATGGTGCCGATGGTGAAGACGGCAAAGGTATTGATGACATTGAGTATGGCAGCATAGAACACAGCCTGATGGCCGAAGATGGAGGCTACGACGGGGTAGCCCATAAAGCCGACATTGCCGAACATCAGCGCAAAACCTACGACGCCTTCATCTTCTTTCTTTTTTGTGAGATAGCGTGGCAGCAATAGACCAACTCCAGAGAGAATCACATAGGTCAGTAGGCTGATACCCAAGAGTGGCAGGATGAGTCCTCTGTCAGGTAGCTCGCCTGTCATCGCAGAGGAGAGGATCAGGGCCGGACAAGTGATGTTGATGACCAGGCTCGACAGTTTCTTGTCGAACTCACCACCCATATAGCCCAGTCTGCCTGCTGCGTATCCGACTATCAGGATGGCGAAGAGTGTCATCATCACTTCAAACATACCAACCTTTATTAAATGACAAGAGGCAGAATAATCTGCCTCTTTTGAAAGTCGGGATGAGGCGATTTGATTTCATGTCTAAATTCGCCTGAAAGTGCCATAAATAGGGGCATTTCAAAGGTAGTTTTGGGCGGCTGCTGTCCGAAAACTGTCCGACTTTTGAGCAACAAAGCAAAAAAATAATTCATTGATTACCATTGTTTTGCGCCAACTTTATTAAACGATCGATTTGTGCATCCTTCACTTTTAGCTGTTGATGCATGTTTTCCTCCATGCGCTTAAGTTCGGTGTTCTGATGGTCAATAATCTGCTTCTGGGCAGCTATGATCTGGTGGAGGGCCTCAGGGTCATTGGTGACAGTCACATTGCCAACCTGGTTGTTGTTACCTGATACCAAACTCATTGGGAGTGCAGGCCTTCGAAGCAGTTCGTCCATCGAGCAACCAATAACGTCAGCAATCTGTTCTAAGGTGGTAAGGGTGATGTTCTTCGTATGATTGAAGTACCCCAGACCTTTGTTGATGTTGTCTGGCCATAGGGCGTCCCTTAGAGCTTTGGGCTGTTTACCGTGCCTACGTAGTAATTCTTCTAACCATTCCTTGTCTAAATACATATATTTTCTTGTATAATTTTATATCCTTTCCTGTTTAGAAACAGTCTAAATTAAATACAAAAGGATAAATTTCTATCCAAATTTGTTTAATATTTCATTTTTATTTCGTAATTTTGCCCACAAATTTAGTGATTTTATTTAATATGAGCAAGGAAAATGACGAAAATTTGACCGAGTTAGGTCTGCAGGCCTATTACAAGGGACTGGAAAAAAAAGAGAAGTCGGAGTTCATTCGATACCTGATGGTTGAATTCAGTTACTCTTACGCTTCCATACAGCAGAAGATGACTGGTAAGGCCGGTTTTAACAAACGGGACTTGATCCTGATCGGAGAAGTTGTTAGGAACGAGTTATGGAGAAGTTAGAGTTCTATCTAATCAACGGCCAGACCTGTTTTCGCAGGGAGGACGGCAGCGGGAAACCGCTGACGCCTGCTGACCGTGAAGCCATAGAGTTCATGATAGAGAGGATTAAGCGGTTTTTCCCAGAGGCATTCGACAGGTTGTGCGAATGGGCCTCAAGTTCTGCCATGAACAAACCGTATTTTGAATACAGAATGGTTGATCGTTTCATCCGTTGCAATTTTGGCGAGGCAGATTTTCTGTATGCAGACGTCGAGGACAACATGTTCCATTTTGAGGAGGTGAAATGTCCGCTCAGGGGGATATGCAAAGACGAAAGTGTAATCTGTAAGCCCAAGGCTAATCTTGGACTTCCTGCAGAAGAACAGCGCGTCGTGTCGTTGTACTCAAAAGGATATCTGCCTGGGGAGATTGCCGAACAGCTTGGCAAGGCTGAGAAGACCTGCAAGGAGCAGATCCGTAGTGCCTGCAAGCGTCTGAAACTGCCTCATGCAAGATGGCTGATCAGACTGTTTAATGCATATACGTTTTAATTATTATATAGGAATCACATAAGTTACACATGTTTTCCGGCCAGACGGTGGTCTAGGCTTAATGTCAAAGGTTAAATTAATACTTTCCCCTTCATCCGTGAGGACAGAGGGGCTTTCAAAGAATATTCAATTAATAAACAAAAGAATATGAAGACAAAAGATTTTGAGAAAGCCATCGATGCTTTAGGGGTACAGAACCTTGAAGTGACGAAGTTCTCCTACACGGTGAACGGCCAGGTGAGTGCCGTCTATGGCCAACTTGGTGAAAGTACGTTCGTAATGTGGGATGCCAACGGCAGGGGATTCACCATCACACTTAATTACGAGTTGGAAGGTGTGCGCCCTCCTCGTTATCCTGAGTATTTGGACTATCAGAGGGACAATGGGTTTGACCTGACATTTGATTGAGCGTATGATGAAATTAGACATCGACATCATGATTATGGGGGGGGGTAAAATTCTATCGTTCCCTGCAATTTCCCTTCAACCCTCTATTCTCTCTCAAGATGAAAAACTTGGAGGACTGGGTGGAAAGGAAATGCCCTCTATTGAAATACGAAAAAAACATAGTATTGTATATCGACTTTCCTAAAGAAATATGTACTTCAAACACTACATTCAAATATAAGTTTGGATCTGAGAGCAATTTAAAATTCATTTTTCATGCCTGAAGTAATGATTGGAAACGGAATAATTAAATGCCGTAATGCAAGTGGGCATTTTATGGTATGTGACCCTTTGGGACTCTACAGTGCAAACCAGCACTGCGGGAACTGTCCGCTGATATCCTTCGCAGAGAGATGTACAAAATTTATGTTTGATATATAAAACTAAAAAATAACGTTATGGATAGTTATTGTTTCATTGAAGTGCAGACTTATGCGTCTGTTAATAAAATGGGCCTCGAGTTGGGGCAGTATGTCTATGATAGGTATGATCAAGTTGTGGTGCATGAAAACTGCAAGTACAGCATAAAATATGATATCCTTCAAAAAGCTGAGGAATTGAAGGAGAAATATCCTAGGTGCAAGCCTTTCAAGTTCGAAATCCGGGAATATACTGACCGATATCAGCAGAAAATTTTTGATATCTCATTCAAGCCGGACAATCCTTACAATGATAATTATGTTTTTATTTTGCGCACGAAGCATGTACGTAGAATGAATCTTGAGGTACAATTAAATTATTGAGATATGAGAGTTTATATCAGTGGAAAGATCGGAGAGGGTAATCCGTCGCCGGAAACGCTGGCTAAGTTTAGAAAGGCAGAGGATCTGCTGTTGGGAAAAGGTTATGAAGTGTTTAACCCCACCACAAGCGGACTGGGCGGTATGGCAGAGGAATGCGTTGACCAGGCAAAGGCTGACGGTCTCGAGACAACATGGTATGCAGAGATACTGAAGCTCGACCTCGACGCACTGTCATTCTGTGATGTCATCTATATGCTTCCAGACTGGCAGGGATCTCCTGGTGGGCGTACCGAATATCAATTCGCTATTGCGTTAAAGAAAAAGATCCTGTTTGGGGAGAAGTACTCTGCAGAAGACTTCCTTCGTAATCAATTCCTGGAAAGGATCCGGAATGGGAAATACGAGCTTTCTCCCAGTACTTCTTTCACTCGAGCAATGGATCAATATGTCGAAAGGAACATAAAAGGGATTGTGCTAAATTATAATGATTGACAAATATGACGTTAGAAGAAGTATTCAAGAAAAGAGAAGAGGATGTTAAGGTGTACAGTGAGCTTATGAATAATCCTATGTTCGCCAAGTATGGTGTACTTGTCGAAAAGATTTCACACGTAGTGATGGAATATCTGCATGAGAACGGTATCGATGGCAATGTCGACAAAGACCTGATAAGCGGGGTATACTTTGCTCATTGTTGGAGCCTTGCGAGGTTCTCAAAGATCTTTGACGGGCTTACAGGCGCCAGTACTGGAGAAATAACAAAGTCCATCCTGGACCTTTGCCTGGATGGAGAGGAACTGAATGACGCGGCAATAGCGTTAGGAAACATGAGGGAGGAAAACTGACATGAGCAAGAGAATTTATCATTACCGCATAAGGAAGATGGCCATAGGCAGGTACGTGGTCGAGGAGATGCACCGCTTCCTGTTCTTCAAGGAATATTGGATTAGCGGCAGCCGTCGTTTCAACCTGCAGGAAGAGTACGAGTCTGCAGAGAAGGCAAGAAAGGACATCGTGGCAGCTGCAGCATTGAAAGGTGTCGAGGTTCGTGTTACGGATCTGGAGGCAGAGTTTATACGCATCAACAAAATGGTCAAAGGCCAGGTCAGACAGGCCCGCAAACAGGCCCGTAAGAAGGAGGAGAAGGACAGGAACCTGAGAAGGATCGGAAAAATTTGATATGGGGAAAAGGTATGTCATAACCGGGATCAACCGTCTGACGAGGGAACGCGAGGACATCTCCAGACCATTCGAAGCTGCCAAGGCTGAGAAGATCTTCGATGAAGAGCGCAGGAAACCTAGCAGACGGAGGACCTTCATATATCTGAAGCTCAGGGAATATCCTTACAGGGAGGAGAGCCTGAAATTTTGTGGGGGGGGGGTAAAAATGTCCATTCCTCCGTAGTTTTTATCAGGTAAGATCCTGTCTATATTTGCAACTCGAAAGAAAAGAAATGATAACTATATGATCGACAGACAACGCGTAATGGATGAGACCAGAGATGGCCTCGATATCCTTTTGGATCTCTACCCACAGGCAAAGGACTGTGTGGATGACAAGAAGAAACAGTTCAAGATGCGCCTCTCTGAGAAGACGCCCAGTGCCACCATCCGCAAGAACAAGGCCGGTCTATGGGTAGTCCATGACTTCGGAGGTGACGACGAGGATCTCAATGCCATCGATGCCTGGATGCGCGTTCATGGTTGGGATCGCAGCCGTTTCGGTGCAGCAGTACTGGCCATCGCCCAGGAGTTCGGCATCCGTGACGAACTGTCCCCGGACAAGAACTTCGCCCGCGTGGTGGAAAGAGACGCCACCGAGGATGAGAAAGAGGGACAGTGGTACTACGAGATCCGGGAGTTCTCTGACCGAGAATTGAAGATCCTTGGACCTTTGGTGACACGCGACACCTGCGAACGGCTGCACTGGCACGCCCTGGAGTGGTTGGGTAAGGTGAAGGACCGTCATATCAAGGAGTTCCATTCCAATGATTCGTTCCCAATCTTCCTTCGAGAGTGCTTCATTGAGAATCCGGAGGACGGAAAGTCTGACCGTTTCTATAAGGTGTACCGTCCGTATGAGCCGGACAAGAAATGGCGATTTATGTATTTCCCGGAGGGCGCAAAGCCTGCCAACTACATCAACGGTCTGGCTGAGCTCAAGAAGGCTTTCGACCAACTGAACAAGGAGCAGCTTGATAACGACGAAAACTGGAAAACCAAGAAACTGTGCGATATCCCAAGACCTGGTGCCGACCGTGGCGTGACGCGTTACTATCGTGCCGTGCTGTGCTCCGGAGAGCGTGACGCCTTATGTGTCGCAGCACGTGGCGATTGTCCCGTATGGCTCAACTCCGAGACTGCACGCCTGGACCAGCAGGATTACATGGCTATCATCCGCTATGCAGGGGAGCTGATAAACATCCCGGACCTCGATGCGACGGGTGTGGCACGCGGATCCGCACAAGCCTTGAAATACATGGAGATGAAAACCTGCTGGCTGCCGGATAGCCTGAAGGATATGAGGGACAACCGTGGAAGGCCTTCGAAAGATTTCCGCGACTGGTGCCAGTACTTCCCTACCATGCAGGATTATTTCGACCTGATGGACCGTGCCGTCGAGGCTAAGTTCTGGGTGACGAAGACCTCGGAAAAATCAGGAGAGCGGAGGCACAAGATTGACGCCACCTGCCTGCATCAGTTCCTCCGTCTTCACGGCTTTGCCATCCTGCGCGACGACAACGACAACGAACCGCAGCTCGTACGTATCAAAGATAACATTGTCTACCGCAAGCGTCCGCGTGACGTGCGTGACTTTGTACGGCTCTGGGCCATGGGCGCCAAGGATCCGGACTGCCCCTCCGAGACGCTGCGGCAGGATACGCTGATACGTCTCGAGCACGGTGTGCGAAACCTGATCCTTACGGACGTGGCCTTTACTCCTGCCTATCTTTCTGCCCTGACATCCGTCGATCCTGACTTTACCTCATACACGGCACGGACGCAGGACTTCTATTTCCAGAACGGCCTGGTACACTGTCATGGCGAGGACTACGAGTTGCACCTCTATCGGGATCATTCACTAGATACCTGCGTCTGGAGCCAGACAGTCATCCCGCATGACTTCCGCAAGCTGCCGTCCATGTTCCATGTCGAATGGGTGCCTGGAGAGACGATGAGCGACGGCCAGACACCTAAGTTCCTGCTGCAGGTGGACGATCCGCGGTCGAGCCACCTCTTCGGCTATCTGATCAACGCTTCGAGGCTGTACTGGAGACAGGAGATCGAGGAGCAGTTCCCGAACTCTCCGGACGCACAGCGGGCCTACATGGAGCTTCACCCCTTCGAGATCGCAGGAGAGGGCCTGACTGAGCAGCAGCGTGAGGAACAGGCACAGTGCCTGGTCAACAAGATATTCACATTGGGTTATTTGCTTCATGCCTACAAGTCACCGTCGCGCACCTGGGCTGCGTTCCTGATGGACAACCGAATAGCGGAGACGAACGAGGCCAACGGCCGTTCAGGTAAATCGTTCTTTACCGAGTCCCTGAAGCAGCTGCTGCACTTGGATATCACCACCCTCGACGGAAAGGTGCTGGATCTGCAGAAGGATACACACGCCCTTAGTGACGTCTCCAGGTACACTCGCCTGGTCCGCGTCGAGGATATCAACCAGTACACGTCCGTCAAGGACTTCTACAACCTGATCAGCGGCGATATGCGCGTCAACCCTAAAGGCCTTACTCCTTATACTATCCCTTTCTCTGAAAGCCCGAAATTTCTTTTCTCCACAAATTATGTGCCTGGCGACTTCGACGCTTCCAGCGACGCCCGCATGCTCTACGTGACGTTCTCGGACTATTACCACCAGCGTACTGCAGAGAACCCGTTCGACTACCATGAGAGCCGAACTATCTACGATGACTTCCAGAAGAACCTCTTCGACTCCTTCTATACCGAGGATGAATGGAATGCGGATTTGAACCTTCTGATGCAGTGTGAACAGTTCTACCTGTCCATAGCCGCGAAGCCGGTGAAGATGCTGCCGCCCATGCAGAACATCATCCAGAGGAAGCTGAAGACGGAGATGGGCCCGCAGTTCGAGGAATGGGCCTCCACGTTCTTCGACCCGAAAGGTCCTAACGTTAACCGCCAGCTGGTGCGCAAGAACGTTTACGAGACTTACCTAAAGGACTGCCCTGGCACCAAGGACGCCATGAAGCGCTTCACTGGCCGCCTGAAGGCCTTCGCCAAGTGGGCACCCTGGATCTTCGCCCTGAATCCTGCTGACATACTCAACACACAGGGGCGCAACATCTCTACGACGCGCGATTCCGTTACAGGCGAAATGGCACAGCAGGAGATGATCAACATGCGCACCGTTGACGAGGAGAAGCATCTGCGGGAATCGATGCAGGATATCTGGGGTAATACAGATAATACAACAACATAGCATTTCTTTTCTTCGCCGTCCAAGTGCTTGGCCAGCGGCCACTGACATCCCATATACGGATGCGGTGGCCGCCTCTTTTGTATTCACATCGGCCGGATCCACCTCTTTCTTCCTCCCTTTCCCTCCTTTCTGAATGTGCAAATCATCTGTATATCTGTATATTCCAATTTGCGAAACGTGAAAAAACCTTTTGTTTATCGGTGTTTTGGCCATTTTCTTTGTATACAGATATACAAATTCAATCTGTATAATAGAAAAACAATCTGTATATTTGTATAAAGGATGTGAAAGCGCCGTTTACAGATTTTAACGGAAGAAATACGCCTGACGGCCATTATACAGGTGGAGGAGGGCGGTACAGTTGTGTTTACAGGTCTTAATGTATATGACTGTATTCACTGAAACGCCCTGTTTATCGGCATTTCAGAGTGACTGGGTGTCCTGTTTACAGATTATACAGAAAAAATGGCTGAAAATCCACATCTCAGAAAAAATGATTTCGCAATTATACAAGACATGAAGAAAACTACACTTATTTGGTTGATTTTTAGCAAAGTATGTATTGTATTTAAATATAAATGTTTAACTTTGCGCCCATAAAACCACTGTTTATGAGTCAATTCGTTATCTATCTGAAGCTAAAACCCTTTATTCGTCAGTACCTGGTGAATGCCTACGGTGATCCTGTCAGGTTCGACGACCGTTCTGTTACCAATGCACGTATTGTTAGTGTCTTGCAGCGCCGTAAGGATTCTGCCGTCCCTGAGACTGCAGGTGAGGGATTGACAGCCGTCTGTATCCCATATTCGAAGCAGAAGGATCCTTCTTCTTTCAACTTTGTGTCAAGCATGGGTAAGAAGATGATCATTGAACATATTGAATCGATATTCCTGGTTAACCTTTGGAACGAGATGAGCCAGATGTGTGGGGATGATACGAAGCTCCAGTCGGCCGCTTATGCCTGGTGTGAGATGCACGGCATCGATATTGATTATGCCGACACGATACGGATGAGATACTACAGGGAGAAAATGCGCTTTCTGAAGCACGGGATAGACCTGAGAAGCAAGAAACGGTCCCATAAGCCATGATTTTAATTTATTTAACTAAAAATAGTTCAGTCTAAATGGTCTTTTTCGTTCATGACCGTCGTCTGCGTCGTTTACGTTCAATTAACAACAAAATACAATTATTATGAATACCATCAAGAATGTGATTGCGGTTGACCGCATACCGTGCTCGGAAATACCTGGTCTGACCAGGAATTCTAACGGAACCTTTTCTATTGATGTTAAAGATGATGAATGGGAGAAACTGGAGATACAGGTTCCTGCCAAGCTCTCTGTTAATAATAAGGTGGATAACAAGAATACGGTCTGGCAGACGCAGCTCGTCTTCCGTACTTGCCAGGATCTGGAGGTGAATGGCCATTATGCTTATATGATAACCCTGGCAAACGGTCAGAAACGTCTGATCGGAGGCCACGAGAGGCCATATCCCGTGACGGTGTCTGAAGAGAACCTTCCGGACAACATGAGCGACAGTCAGCTGCTGGAGGTCACAGTTACCCTTAGTTCTGGCAGCAGATTGCCCGTAATTACTTAATTTATAGTTGTTTTATTAGTCTTCTTTTAAATCTACCTTTGCCGAAAACAAAGGTAGGAATGAAGACATATGACCTTTATTTGACTGGCACGGTCGGCTGGAGTATCTCTGCCGGCTATGTCAAGTTTGTGCTTGATAAGTCTCAGGGTAAGCCTGTTAACGTAGCGATATCTTCTCTGGGTGGCTTCGTTGACACGGCTCTCCAGATATACGAGCTTTTCAAGAATCACGGTAATGTTACTGTCGAGTTTATAGGCATGTCTGCCTCTTCCGCCACCTTCATGGCCATGAGTGCCAAGAATATCAGGATGGCGAAGAATGCGCTCATACTCATTCATAACTCCATGACGTGGGTGGGCGAGTACGGTTCGCGTAACAAGGAGCAGATCGATGAGTCGATCAAGCGCCTTAAGTTCCAGCGTGACCAGCTCTCCACCGTCGACGATGTCCTGGCACAGATTTATGCAGACCGCTGCGGCAAGCCCATCGATGAGGTGAAAGCCAAGATGAAGGTGGCTGCCTGGATCAAGGCGGCAGACGCTGTGGACTTCGGAATCGTCGATGAGGTGATAGATCCAGAGAAAATGGATGGTTCTGCCTCCGGTAAGACAACGAATTATATTCTTAATGATATGGGACTCCCTCCTCTTCCTTCCGGCTTCGATGCCGAGACGGGCGAGGAATCTCCAGCTGGCACTCTCCAAAAGGCGATGGAATTGCTGAAGGGTCTCCGTAATTTTTTCGCCGACAATCAGGAAAGTAAAATGATTACAATCTTCGCAAGTGTGATGGCGCTGCTGGCCGTCAAGGATGGCTTCCAGCCCAACGAGCAGGACAATATCGTCCTGACTCAGGACCAGATGAAGAAGATCGATGATCACCTGAAGCTTCAGGACGATGCCTGCAAGAAGGCCAAATCCGTTATCGACTCCTTGAATGAAGAGATCAAGAAGCTGAAGGATGACATCACTTCTAAGGATCAGGAGATCAAGAATCTCAAGGAGGGTCCAGGTGAGAGTGGTAATGGTGGCAAGGTCGTGGACGATCAGGGCCTCGACGGTGCTGCTGAGTTGTTCAAATCTATCGAAAATGCGCTTTAACTATGGCTGATCCCGTAACAACCCCCGCGACTCCTGCCAAGGTGCAGCCTGTCGTCGATCCGAAAACGACGTTCTCTCCTGAGAACCTCAATGAGTCGGCTCAGAAGTACCGTACTGAGTTGATCACTATGCCCATGTTCGCCCTTCGCATGGCGACCCAGCACATGGGCATGCGTACTGGCATCCGTTATAAGGAGCACGTGCACGAGCTGACTGGTAAGTTCCAGCTGGGTAATTTCGACAAGTACAAGAAAGGTGACGGTGCCACTGCCATCAAGCAGCGCACGCTGGAGACCTTCCTTGGCAACTGCATCGAGCCCATCGACCCCGTGAGCCTTTATAAGACTCTCTGGGGCAGTGATGTTGTCAATCCTTCAGGACAGAAGAACCAGCCCTGGACCAAGCGCATCTGCGCCTTCATCGCCGCCCAAATCGGCGAGCACATGTTTGACTATCTCTGGACGGCCAAGCATGACGATGAGGATACCAAGCTGACCATGAAGTGGTTCAATGGCTTCTGTGCCATCGAGGATGTAGAGATTGCTTCTGGTGCCATGAGCGCTCAGGAACAGAACCTCTTCAATCTTCCCACTATCACTTCAGAGAATGCCGAGGATGTGCTGAATGAATTCATCTGGGGTTCTGAGGCAGTAAACTCTACCTGGAGGGGCGTTCATAAGAAACTGCGCGACGCTCACGGTCTGAAGCTCTTTATGAGCGACCGCACCAAGCACCTGTATGAGGTTTGCTACCAGATGAACCATGGCGCTCTGCCTTATAACACCCAGTTCCAGAAGGCTCACCTCGACGGCAAGACGAACATTGAGTTCGTGGCGCTGGCTAATGTGCCTGAGGATTACCTCTGTCTGACCTCCAAGAACAATATCCTGACTCTTTGGAACCAGGAGACTTCAGACGAGGGCTTCGAGGTGAAGGGCTCTCTGACTTCCCACTACGACGTGGACTTCATCTCTAATCTGTTCTTCGGCCTGCAGTACCTCTCCATCAATAAGGAGATGCTGGCTGTCGCTCGTAAGGCTAATACTACTTACACTGCATGGTAATTTATTAAAGTTTTATAGTTATGGCAAAAAAATGCACATCTGACAAGGATCTGTACGAAGATGTTGAGTTCTGCCAGGGCAGTGCTTCACTACCGGGCGTCCGTCCGCATATGTACGTTACACGTCGTGTCAATATCTTGACCTTCCCCAAGGTGAAGGGCGACAATGCTACGAAACTCGAGGACGTGGCGGTACTCGACGGCAACTTCGTTCTTGCTGAGGGCTGCAAATGGGTGAAGATCGACCTCGTCGAAGGTGAGTCTGAGCCAACTTGCGAGTCTCAGGGTAATGAGGGCGCCAAGTCCTTCCTGAACAAGATCGCCGCTGTCCTGCCTGGTACTCAGAAGAAGGTGACGGGTCTTGTTTCCAAGATGAACAACGACGATATCGTGATCCTCTATCCTCAGCGCGATGGCGCAATCCGTGTCATCGGTAACGAGATGTTCCGTGTACAGGTGGAACTGGGACAGAATGCCGGAAAATCAGTGACAGACTCCAGCCAGACAACGATCACTGCATCCGTTTCCGACATTAACCCTGCTCCGTTCTACGAGGGTGATTTCGAGACGGCTGACGGTACGATAGACGGAAAAACTGATACTATCAAGTCTGAGTAAGGCTGATATGTCGTTTCATAGGTAATTTAGTTGATTGGTAAAATGGGTGCGGGACGGCTGGAATTAACCTGCCGCCCCGTTTTTATAAAATTGAAAATTATGGCAAATTATGATCCGAAACTGACTGAGAGTATGGCGGAGTGGTTGCGCTCTGACCATACCGATGATGAGAGCATCCGGAAAGGTGCTACCATGTTGCTGCGGGTGAATCGTAACAAAGGACTCTATGAGCGTATCATCCGTTATCCAAAAGGTGGATTGAAGAAGCTCGAGTATGAGATCCGCAAGCATGTGAATATTCGTCTGCAGGGATACCAGATCGAGGATATAGAGAAACTCGATGCAGAGGTGACGCCTCAGGTACAGGCGGCCGTCGAGGCTGCTGATGGTGCCGCTGAAGTTGAAATCCCTGTTGCACAGGAGTCTCTGGACGAGGGCGATACGGGCTGTTTCATCGTGAAGGGCAAACGTCCTGACCACGAATCGCTTCCTGATGACATCAAGGCTATATGGCCTCAGAACGCAGAGCGGTGGAAGAAGATCAAGGAGACATACAACATCCTGCTTTCCCTTAATTCTCCTTGCGACCGTTTCGAGCATCTTCAGCTGCTGAAGGAGGCCTGGTACAATTACAAGTCTGAGATGGCACGCTATGATGACTTCAAGGCTGATAGTTCTGAACAGGATGCTGATGAAGGTTCTAAGAAGCCTGAACTTTCTGATGTTGATAAAAGTACTATCGACAACGCACAGTCGTATATCAGCAGAAACCTTCCGGCACTCCTGGATCTCGTGGAATCATCCAAGGATCCGGAATTCACTGAGATGGAGAAACTGGAGGATTTGCGCCTCAGGATCCAGAACCGCGTCTATTCGCTCATCCAGTTCGGTGTCGATATCACTGATCAGCGAAAGGCTGACCTCGTGAAATGTGATATCTCTTTTGAGCTTCCTCACCACGATGCCGAAGGGGAAGGATCTGAATAAATTGTTAAAGCCTTTGCCCAAGTGCCCTCTCCAGAGTTACTTGGGCAAAGGTGTCCATACGCTCGGTTTGCTGGACTGGATCCTGAAGCAGACCGGGCGCGCGGATGTCTTTGTCTCTACGTTCTCTACGTCGGATGCTTTCCTGCGTGGTTTCTATAACCTGCGAAAAAAAGGCCTGGTCGCCCACTCGGTTCTGATGGCCGACCTGAAGGCTTCCAAGAAGACGTTGAAACTCTATCGTGAAATGCAGTGCTGCTTCGATTCGGTCTATCTGACAATGAACCACTCCAAGGTGGTTCTCGTTCAGAATGAAAGTCACCTGGTGACTGTCATCAGCTCACAGAACCAGACGTATGGCGACAGGGCTGAATGTACTATCATCACAACTGACCAGGAAGTGTTCCTGCAGCAGTACTCTGGGTTTAAGGATTTGGTTGAGGATAAATCAATTCATCTGAATGGATTGTTCAACGGACTTGCTGGAAAAGGTCAAGGATCTGGCGGGAAAGCTGACTCCTGTTACGGAGATTGGCGTCCTTTTGGATATCCCGATTAATGAGCTCAGGGATGAAATTGCCACTGACGGAAGCCCAATTCATAGGGCTTTCTATAGTGGCATGGCCAAGGCTGCGCTTGAGATCCGTGAGAGGGATATCGAGCTGGCCAGGGCCGGATCGCCTTCTGCGGCCGATGCTTTGAGGGACCATCTCCGTAAAATGCTGAATGACTTATGAGCGTTCCTGCTGACATTGACAAGTATCAGGGATGGCTGGCACTTGACGAGGACCAGCTGAAGGATGAGAACGTGCCTGCTCAGACCATTGAAAGGGTTCTGCGCTTCCGTGCTCTCTATACTTACTGGTGCCGCTTCTCTTCAAAGTCTCCGCGCGATATCGTGGAATATGACATAGGCTTGTTCAAGGTTAGCGAGAGCCAGGCTTATGATGATATCCATTGTATTAAAATCATCATGGGCAACCTTCAGGAGAGTTCTAAGAAATTCTGGCGCTGGAGGATCAACCAGATGATTGAGGAGGATCGTAAGTCTGCCAAGCGTGACGGCGACTGGAGATCGGTGGCATCGATGCAGAAGAACCTGATCAAGAACAACCAGACGGATAAAGAGGATACGCCTGACCTTGCCTTTGACAAGATCGTGCCGCTGGAGATCGTGGCCACTGACGATCCGTCGGTCATCGGCATCAAGAAAATACCTGATCTTCGTGGCAGGATCAGGAAACTCATCAAGAAATATGATGCCGAGGCTGAGTTTGCGGAATTTACGGAGATCCCGGCGACCGATAATGAGACTCGCCCGAGTCCTGGTGACGCCTTGGGCATCGACCTTCCGGAGGATAAAGCCTAACCCTTTAAGTCCAGGCCTTTATGTCTACGACGCAGAAACAGTACTTCAACGATGCGCAGCTGTATCCCTTGATGATGATGCCGCGAAACCTGGTGGCTGTCATGGGCCGTGGTACCGGAAAGGGCATGATCGACGCCACCCGCCAGCTCCAGGTGTTCCAGCTCATGGAGGGCTCTACCACTGGCTTCGTCTCTCCCTCTTACAAGAAATGCCTTATCTCCACGCTGCCGTCGCTCTTGGTTCACTGGGAACGGTGGGGCTTCAAGCGCGATATACACTATACTGTCGGCAAGAAGCCATGGAAGGCCCTGCACTGGAAGGATCCCATCTTCACGCCGCAGAACTGGGAAAATGTCATCGGCTTCTACAACGGTTCCGTGTGTCAGATCATCACGCAGGACCGCGAGGGTGCCTCGAACGGCATGTCGCTTGATCACATTCTGATCGACGAGGCAAAGTTCGTGGACTATGAAAAGCTGAAGAACGAGACTTTCCAGACGAACCGTGGTAATGAGAGGTTCTTCGATAAATGCCCTTTGCACCACGGGCTCACCATTACCTGTGATATGCCCGTCACGAAGAAGGGCTCCTGGTTCCTGCAGTATGAGAAGCTGATGGACTCCGAGCTGATCAAGGTCATCGAAGGCCTCGTGTTCTACCAGTGGCAGGTGAAGCAGCGCATGGCCGCCCATCCTGAACGATCAGGTCATTACCAGCGCGAACTGGCGAAGGTGGGGCAGCAGCTGGCCTTCCTCAGGAAACAGGCATACCTTTACATCGAGAGGCCTTCAATCTATAATCTGGCAGTCTTGGGCGAGGATTTCATCCGGAGAATGAAACGTGAGTTGCCGCCTCTGGTCTTTGCCACGTCGATCATGTGCAAGCGCTTCAATGTCATGGTGGACGGCTTCTACAACGCCTTGCGAGAGGATGTCAACCTTTATGTGGCTCCCAACCGCTCCCGCCTGTCTCTGTCGGAACTTGGCAACGGCAGGGTCTATGAGAATGACTGTCGGAATGACTCTGACCTGGAGCCGGACTTACCGCTGATGATTGCCTTTGACGTGAACAATAATATCAACTGGCTCGTTTGCGGACAGGTTGGAAGCGATGGTAAAGCTCGTGTCTTGAAAAGCTTCTATGTCACGTACGAAAGGAAACTCGATGAGCTGCTGGACGACTTCTGCGAATACTACCAGTACCATAAGACGAAGGAGGTCATCTTCTTCTTCGACCATACGTTTATCGGGAATGGTTATGCCATCAACCAGAACGATGATTTCTATATCTTCATCAGCAACAAGCTCAGTGACCGTGGCTGGTTCGTCGACGAGGTCTATATCGGCCGTGCCATGGCGCACGTCGACAAGGCCATCCTGATCAACCGTATGCTGGCAGGCAAGGCTACTCACCAGGTGCTCATCAACCGTGACAATAATGAGGCCCTGCTTCTCTCCATCGAGACGGCCGGCGTTTATATGAACAAGAAGGATAAGCGTGGTGAGAAACTTCCGGAGTCTGAGACGGATCCGCTCTTCGCACGTACGGACGGCTCTGATGCCTTTGACACGCTATGTATCGGCATTGAACGCCATCTGCCTGATGATTACTGCGGCAGATACTCCGGTTTCTGCTCCTATAGAGGTGGATAGACGGAAAATGTTATCAACATTTTCCTGAAGTTTGTCTGTTCGATATTCCCCCTCCCCCAAATCCAAATTCTATACATAACTATGGTCTTTCAGGCAGCTGGGTCGATGAACCTGGCTGTTTTTGATGGTACCTCCCAAAAACTTTTTCGCCCCATGGGGACGCTGCGCTCGAAAAACTTTCCGGGCCCCTCCATAAAAAACATCCAGAACCCCCGCCCCTGCAGCCTGAAATCCCATGACGTAAGTATAGAATTTAGGTTTTGGGGGAGGGGAAATATCTGTGGCGTGCGCGCTGAGATACCCCTTCCGAGGCGGCAAAAGTGATTTTGTGACCTTATCAACATATAGTATTAATTTAATTCTTTGATTTATGGACAAAAAGTTTTATTTCGGCACCTATGTGCCAAAGGCTTACAGAGAGTTAGCAACGGAGGAAGAACGCAGTTTTTCCGAGTGGGTAATCAACTTTAAGGACGGGCAGAAAGCCCAACTTAAAGAGGGCGCACAGATGGTTATCGCCAAGTTGCGCGAGTGGTACGGCGACAAAGCCCGTGAACTGGTTGTCGTGCCCGTGCCTGCTTCCAGTATGGCACAATACCGCTACCGCTTCGCCTATTTCTGTGTAGTGGTGGCCAACACCCTCGGGCAGCTCAACCCCATGCAGCACGTGACCATCTTAGGCAGGCGCACGGCCTACCACAGAAACCCCGCCCACACAGCCCAAGAAGATAACTATGAGGTGCAAATCGATGCCGATTTCTTCAAGGGCAGGAAAGTCGTGGTACTTGACGACATCGTCAGCAGTGGTGCAACCGCTGACAGGTTCGCCCAGCAACTTGAGGAAGCAGGCGCAGAGGTTAAAGGCGGCATCTTCTTCGCAAGGACAAAGAACGCTTTCGGGCAGGCGCAGGCAGAGCCCGCACCCAGTGCAGAGCCGTTGCCCCCTCATTTCGGCCTGCATTCCCTGCAGGCGGCAGAGAGGATGGAGAAAGGCAAGGCGGAAGCCAAGGCCAATGCAGAGCAGGAGATAAAGGCCAGTATCAAGGCGGCAGCCAAGCCCCGCAGCCGCAGGGCAAGAAAGGAGGCCAAGGCATGAACGACACCAGTATCTTCAGCGAAGCGGTACTGACGTGGAACCGACTGGAGGAACTTTCCAACGTACTGGGAGAAAGCAACGTCTTTGAGGATTTAATCCGCTTTCTTCCCCTCGACAAGGTGAAAGAGTTTATAGATAGTGAAATCCAAATACATGAACTTTATGCAGTACAAGACTAATATAAAGGCGTGGGCGGCAGAAGACCGCCCCCGCCACAAGATGGACAGACTGGGAGCCGAAGCCCTGACGAATGCCGAGTTATTGAGTATTCTGATAGGTACGGGCAGCAGGCAGGAGGATGCCGTAAGACTGTGCGCCCGTGTGCTACGTGACTGTGACAACAACCTCAACACACTGGGCAAGAGGTCAGCCCCCGAACTGATGAAATACAACGGGCTGGGCTTCTCTAAGGTCATGACGATACTGGCAGCGGTGGAACTGGGCAGGCGCAGGCAGTGGACGGAACCGGAGGAACGGCCGGACTTGGGAACGGCCACACGCATATATAATTATATGTGTCCTAAGATGATGGACTTGCAGACCGAAGAGTTTTGGGCCGTCATGCTTAATCAGCACTATAGGCTAATAAAGGCCGTACGTATCAGCCAGGGCGGCATCACTGAAACATCCGTCGACATCCGTATCATCATGCGTGAATGTGTGGTTAACAATGCCACGATATTGGCAGTATGCCACAACCACCCGAGCGGCAATGTGTCGCCCAGTCTGTGCGACGACAATCTGACAACGGCCATCAAAAGGGCGTGCAATATCTTTGGCGTCCATTTCTTAGACCATGTCATCATCACAGACGGGCATTATTATTCATACCATGAGAACGGAAAGATATGATACTATGAACTGAAAGACACAAGTGACCCAAACGAAACGTTAACCTCGGGGACTGCAACCGCAGCCCCCTTATTTATTGTATGTGCAGCGCCCGACCGCTGATGTCGTTTGCACCATCGCCAAATCACCGACACACGGCAGGCGGTAAAGGGTGTTTACATATTCCGCATGAGAAAGGGCGGAAAGTCGGGCGCGGGCGTAGGGCGGTGGGGGGTGGGGATGCTTCCATCCTTGGGGCTTTTTCCGCCCAAAACATCTAATTCACTGTCTCTTAGACGTTTCGGGTCCCGGTGTGTGGAATTTTGACGCAAAAACACCAAAATGAAGGACGACTTGCCGCTGATGGGCGCCTTGACTGTGACATTTTCTGGCATTTTGATGCCGACTTTCCTGTTTGGCTGCCACGGATCCGGGACTTTCGTAGCGGCCTCCATGACAGTCACTTTAATGGTCATTTTTTACGATATTTTGGTCAGATCTTTGTGGATATGTGTACGATTCTGCGTTTTCTTACTTATATTGTTGTTTTATATATATATATGAGTATGTACCTTTGCGGTAAAAGATATGGATACGACATTGATAATTGAACTTGTTACCCTGATTGTTGGTACCAACAGCTTGACGGGTCTGATTGTCGGACTGGTGACTATCCGGTACCAGCGCCGCAAGCAGGAAGGTGAGGCTCATGCGTCCATCTATGAGGGTATGAAGGTGGAGCAGGACACCTACCAGCAGATGATTACGGATATGCGTGAGGCGTATAACGGCCAACTTCATTACATAGGCGTCCTGAAAACTGAGAGGTCTGAGCTGCTGGCAGAACGTGGCGAACTCCGTAAGCAGATCGACGAAATGAAGTCGGAGTTTAGGAAGCAGAACAAGGATTATGAGGAAGAACGTCGTTCAATGCGGTCTGAGATAGATAAGCTGCGTGAGGAGATCATCAAGGGCGGTGACAAAGTGGCTCGCCTCGGACGTATCGTCGAAGCCTTGAAACCGATGCTGTGTTCCCTTGGTGACTGTAAAAACCGGGAACGTGACATCATCAGTCTGATCAGCGACATGAGCTTTGAGTCAAAGGGTATAGAAAAGAAGAAGGAGGGAAAGTGATATGGATCTGAAACTGGTACGCAAGTATAAGAAAGAGAAATACACCATCGGTAAATTGTATGTCGACGGGAAGTATTTCTGCGACACGCTGGAGGACACGGACCGTGGCATGAAGCAGACGGATGCCCTGGCTGCCAACAAGCGTAAGAAGGTGAAGGGCGAGACTGCCATCCCTACGGGACGGTACCAGGTGACGCTAGGCGTCCAGTCGGAGCGCTTCAAGAATAAGGCACAGTACAAGTTCTGCAACGGCTATCTGCCGCGACTTCTGAATGTTCCCTGCTTCGAGGGCGTGCTGATCCACATCGGCAACTATCCCAAGGATACTGAGGGCTGCATCCTCGTGGGAAGGAACACGGCTGTCGGGGCTGTCATGGACTCTACGGCTACGTTCCTGAAGCTGTATGAGATTCTGAAGGGTGCGAAAGGATTTATATTTATTAAAATTGAATGATAACTTATTAAAACTGAATGTTATGAACGAGACTGAGAACAAAGAAGCCCTGAAGAAAGGTATAGCTGCTCTGGTGGATACGCTGGAGAAGGCTGCGAACATTACGAGAGACATTCACGCGCAGGCTAACGGATCGCTCGACGATGCCATGATGCGCCGGTTAGATTCCCTGTCGCTTTCGGTGTGCTACGATCTGCTCGAGGCATCGGAGCTCAACGGTATGATCTGAGGCCTATGGCACTGTCACGTAGAGAGGTTCCGGAGAGTGAGCCGAAGAGGGAAGTTCCCATGATCTGGTTCGGCAAGTGTTTCGGGGTGCCCGTGATCCTGTGGGCCGCCCTGGTGGTGGTCGCGCTGATGTTTATCGTCCATCTGTGTTCGGATCCGGTGGCCATGCCTGGACATGAGGTGGGATGCTCTGAGATCGTGCAGAGTCCTGACGGCCATACGCTGAAGATCGACTATGTCGACGGCGTGAAGTATGTGAAGGAGGATCCTCAGTGCGTGGTGTGCAGGCAGGATCTCGACAGGCATATCCGTCTGGTGGTGGCCTTTGCCTTCGACTCGCTGGTGGTTCAGGTGGCGGATCCTAACTATTAGCGCAATGATGAAGTGTATCAGGGGGTTCTTCATGGGATTGCTGGCAATCCCGTTGTTCATCTGCCTGATGGTGGCTGATGCCTTCCTGATACAGAAGGATGAATTAGACGAGACAAAGTGGTATGAGCAAGAATGAAGCGATTAGGAGCCTGTTGGTCTTCATAGGCATCATAGTCCTGTGTCTGATCATCATCATTCGCGGCACCTATAACGTGAGGATGCTTGAGCAGCAGGTGAGAGACCTGCAGGTGGAGCTGGCCCATTCCATGGTTCCTCTGCAGACAGATACGATACACGACTCCATCCCCGTGGTGACTCAGCGTATTGTGGAGGTGGACAGGACTGACTACAAGAGGCAGGTGGCCGACCGTCAGCTGATCAAGGACCTGCAGCTGAAGGTGTCTCAGATTGAGAGTGAGAACATGATGCTGCGTGAGATTGCTGACTCCCTGCAGCTGGTGGCCTTGAACGACAGCCTCTATGCCTTCCACGACCGCTGGGCCGACTTCGAGGTGAATATGCGCAGCGGGATGATGGACTATGCTGTGCGCGACTCGTTCGTATCGTATGTATCGAGGATCTACAAGCACAGGTTCCTGTGGTGGAAGTGGGGCACAAAGGGCTACAACATGAAAGTTGTGAACTTCAACCCCAGGGCTACGGTGAAGTATGCCAGGACAATCAGGGTGACGGAGTAAAAGTGGTTTTCTTCATATCTTTAATAGGTTGATTGATAGTGTTTTTAGTTATTATCTCCCCGGCTTGTGAAAGTCGGGGATTTTTTTTCTTATTTAGAATTGGTATAAATATGAGCGATTTTTTGTCAAAACTCTTGCAGGCTTCAACTTTTTTATGTACCTTTGCACTCGAAAACAAAGCATCGCTCTACTTTCTTGTAGAGACTCGCCGCTTACGAGCGGCATTTTTTTTATCCGTATCATCATGGCAAAGAGAGTAACATTCTACGTTGACGGTTTCAATTTTTACTACGGCCTGCGAAGATCCAGGAAAGGAGATCCTCGCTGGGGTAAGTATTATTGGCTTGACATGGTGAAGTTCTGTGAGAGTTTCCTTGGTGAGAATCAGCAGCTGGAGAAAGTGGTTTATTTCACCGCATCACCGCTGCGTGAAGATAAAAGCAGCCGCCAGAGTGCCTTCCTCAATGCTAACAGACTGATCAACGGCGACAAGTTCGAGATCGTGCGCGGTAAGTATTTCACAAAGGACATCATCTGCCCTCTGTGTAAGGGTACGATCCCGCGCCCTGAGGAAAAGAGGACTGACGTGAATATCTCCGTCAGGATGATTGCAGATTGTGTACTCGATAAGACAGACAACCTGGTACTCATCAGTGCAGACAGCGATCTGGTTCCACCATTGGAATTTATTCAGCGGAACTATAAGAATAAAAAACTGAAGGTTTATTTTCCTCCGTCTGATAACTGTCGTGATTTAACGGATAACCTCAAACGCCACGGCGGTAAGCCTTCGTTGCTTGAGAAGAACGAAAAGCGCTTTGAATTGGCTGTCATGGAAGACGAAGTGAGCAAAAACGGCTTGAAATACTCTATCCCTGGAAAGTGGAAGAAGTTCCGTGAGGACATATAGATAACCCAGCGGTTCCGGCATCATTGTCGGAACCGCTTTTTGTTTTACATGAACATCTCCATCACGTGCATGAAAAGATGTGCTATCTCCAATATCCTGTAAACGGTCTTGAGAATCGTCTTCTTCTTCATCGTCTCCTCCTTTCTTGATTACGTTTTCATTATTTATCTCTGAAGATTCTACTCAGATTTAAGGTTCTAGTCTGCCATTGAGACACCTTTTTTATAAATAAATAGCTCGCAGAAAGGAAAAACAAAGAGAAAATCACCGATTTCGTGAAATTTTTCCCGAATTTCTTTGGAGGTTCGGGATTTTTGCTGAACTTTGTAGGCACGTATTAATTTAAACTTTGGCATAATTATGAAAAGAGTATTTATCCTTATGGCCTTTTTGATGGCTGTATGTTGCGCTCAGGCGCAGAGTGAGAAGTATGCCTACTGTGTCATGCAGTGCTTTGGCAAAGTATTCAGTACAAAGTATGTCGTTACTCTGGATTTCGGCGAGGTGGCCAGTAAGCGGAAACAGATCTATGAGGATGGCAAAAAGAAGCAGTTCAACAGCAATGGTGAAAGCCTGAACTACATGGGACGTCGTGGTTGGGAACTTATTAGCACCTACACTGATCGAGACTTCAAGCAGCAGATGATCATCTACTTCGTCTTTAAGAAAAAGATCAATTCGGAAGATGAAGTTTTTCAGGGCTTGGAACTTAAAGATTCAGAGGAAAAAGACTGATTTTGATTTTTTTGAGCAAAAAATGAAAAAAAATCCCGAATTTCTTTGGAGGTTCGGGATTTTTTCGTAACTTTGCCAACGCTAAACATCATAGATCGGTTTGATCCGTGGGCGGTGAAAGACGCCCGAGTAATGACTCAGGGCATTTTTTATGCTCTTACTTCCGAGACCTGCCAGAGGTCTCACTACACCAATAGCGGTGGCCACCCAGTAGATACAAGTCCTCGGACAAAGTCTATGATGTTTAGCGACAGGGAAGGCTGCCGCTTTCTCTGTCTTTGGGAGAGGTGACGGGCGCCGTGAGGCCTCGTATGAACGCAATCCGGCCCGAAAGGGTTATGTCTCAGAATCTAGCACCCCTCTCCCTACCATAGGGGAAGGCAATCCTTGCCGTGAGGCAGGATGTATAAGAGAGAGCCCGTAAGGGTCCATGTTCGGAAGCTTGGCCTGCCTTCCTCTCGTCGGTGGAGACGGTCCGTGCCGTGAGGACGGATAAGCAGCTGTCAAGGGATTAAATGGCGTCGGGACAGCTTGGCCCAGGGGTCTCCACCGATTTCTTGAAAATACCGCGCAGGGCGGATCCCTGTATAGCTAAACATCATAGCAAATGCAACAGTTAACACTACAATTCGAGGGCTATGCCGACAGTCGGCAGCCGGAGACGCAGGGCACGGCGAGACAGTGCCAGAGGGGTGTTTTTTACGAAGCCTTCCAACACTTTTTGGAAAGCCTCCGAAAAAGTGTTACGAAGCCTTCCGTCAAGAAATCCGTCGCCTTGTGGTGGGCGGCTCCCTCCGGAACGTTCTCGGCACTATGTGCCACGGACCGCTCCGACGTGTTCACCCATGGCGACGTGGTGATGGCTCACCTCGCGCTCGCCGCAGTACTGGCCTTAGTAGGAATAGGAGGTGCGCTATGAGCATCATCAATCTGAAGCCGGAGGGCGTGGAGCTGCTTAACCAGCTCTGCCGCCCCAGCAACCTGGAAGAGAAGATCACTGTGCTCGACTCCGCCGAGGAGCAGCTGCAGCAGCTGGCCAGCAGTGAGTTCACCAACGCCCAGACGGGCTATAATCTCTACGACCTTGCCTATACTATCAAGGGCTACAGGAAGGATCTTATGAAACTTAAGGAATTAATGGAAGATGCCGAAGAATAAGAGTGAAGACCGTAAGGAGGAGGTGAAGCGCCAGATACTGGAGGCTTTCTTCACCTTCCGCAGCAACCTGCCCAGGGAGGGCTACATGCAGCAGAACCGCTCGACGCAGGAGCTGCTGGATGAACTGTGCTGTATGTATAACTTCTCAGAAGAAGACCTGGTTAATTACCTCATTGAGTGTGGATACGCTCCTACCACAGAGCCTGACGGATCGGTCAAGTGGGCCATCTGGAGGCTGATACACGAATAGCTTTTTTCCCAGCGTTTTAATTTTTTATGGGGACTGTCTGCAGCGATGCACGCAGCCCCCTTTTTTTGTTGTTTTAATATGTGACGGCCGTGTGTACCTTTGCGGTATGATTACATTGTTCAATGATTTCCCGGCTATGGTGTTCTCCAGCAGCATCCCTGATGTGGGCTTCCGCATCTCGTACACGCGGGCTGTGGTGAAGATGACTGTCACCCATGGCAACGACCCCGCCGCGGTGCCGTATGAGGAGACGCTCTATCCGGACTACATGGGCGATATCCATGTGACGGACATCGGCCAGATCATGGCTGCCTTCACTGAGAGGTGGATCAGGTTCAACCTCGCCGTGACGGTCACTGAGCAGCGGGTGGACGCTGAGATGAACGTGACGAATGAGAGTACCAGGAACCTGACGACGACGCAGGTGGTGTGCTGCCGCGCGAACGTCGTGGGCTTCTCGCCTGCCGACTTCTGCAGCAGGCATTTCCTGACGCTGCTCGACGGCGTGCGCAAGACGTCGCTCGGACGGAAGGAGCTGCTGTCGTACATCGGCTCTGATACGCCCACTTGCGTCTCCGTCTTCGACGATGGTACCAGCCGCACCGGCGGCGTGTCAGTGCTCCAGGCTGGCGAGGGCTACAGGATCCTCGACGTGAGCCCTGAGAATTTCGTCTTCGGCCTGAAACGGCTGGTCATGTACAAGATCATCGCGGGCAGCCGCTCGCAGTGGTACGAGGTGGACTACAGCGGCGACCCGGACGTGGCGCCGGTACTGCTGTTCGTGAACTCCTTCGGCGTGCAGGAGATTGCCTACTGCGAGGGTGCCCACCGTCAGGTGAGCAGCTTCGACCGCAAGCAGGCGCGCATCGGCAAGCTGAAGGAGAATTACCGTATCGAGGAGACGGAGTCGTTCAAGGCAGACACGGGCTACCTGTCGTTCCCCATGGCGCAGTGGTGGCGCGACGTACTGCGGTCCAAGGAGATCGAGGTGCTGCCGGTGTCGGACGGCGCCGTGGTGATCGACGGGGGCAAGCCGGTGGTCATCACCTCGCAGAAGGCGGAGGTCTCGAACGAGGCGGACCATCTGCCGCGCTATACCTTCGAGTACGAGTATGCCGACCGCAACCACAACATCTGGGAGCAGCCGCGCGAGGGCAGGATCTTCGACAATACGTTCGACCATACCTTCAACTGACCTATGGAAGACAGGAGACCCATTCACTTCAAGAAGGCGCAGCAGCTGCTGGACGTCGCCCGCGAGTCGAGGCAGCGGGTGGACATCTCGGCGTGGGACTCCAGGGGGAACGTCATCGAGTACCGCGGGTGGATGGTCAGCTCCAGCAGCTGGAGGAAGGGGTGGCACAGGATCATCAATCCGGTCAACAGCGAGATCAGGACGCTGCCTGATATCTATATCATCAATGTTAACGGTCATCAGATATATCTATGAGTGAGGAGAAGACGAATATGATGGTACCCGTCGGTACCAAGGGAGAGTATGATGTGTTCAGCATCGTGCCCGGCAGCATCGAGGACGCGATGGAGCTGGAGGCTGAGGTGTCGACGCACTATAAGCATGACACCATCGGCGTCTATGACAGCAGCGACGACGTCGACACGACGTTCGTTCGTGTGGGCGGCCGCTGGTATGAGTATGTGAACTTCGGCAAGGACAACCTGGCGCCGTACCGCAACCAGCAGCTGATCGAGGACAACATGGTGATGAGCCAGTGCCAGCAGTTCAACATCCTGACGTGCTACGGTCAGGGCGTCAGGTTCCTCGACCGCGAGACGGGGGAGATGACTGAGGACAAAGCGATCCGCAGCTTCTGCCTGAGTAACGCCATCCACCGCCTGTGGTTCCGGATGTCCACGGACATGAAGTACAACTTCTTCTCGGTGATGGTGATCTACCTGAGCCGCGACCACCAGAAGATCGTGCAGGTGCGTATGCGCAATGCCTGCGACTGCCGCTTCACGGTGCGCAACGAGTTCGGCTGCATCGAGCATGTGCTGGTGGGCGACTTCCGCGAGGGCCGCACCAGGACCATCGAGGCCATCCCGCTGCTCGACGAGGTGGACCCGCTGGGCGACCTGTTGTACCGCACGGGCAGGATGCCGAGCCTCTATACGTCGGAGATGGCCAAGGAGCCGCCCATGGGCGAGTGCTGCAAGTTCGCCGTCCTCTGCGTGTTGCCGACGCCTGGCTACCGCTACTATCCCATTCCCTTTTATACGTCGATCTACCGTGACTACTGGTATGACATCTACCGCCTGATAGGCATCGGCAAGCGCTACATGATCAAGAACACCAGCGCGCCGCGTATTCAGGTGGAGGTGCACCGCACGTACTGGGACAATGTGTGCCGTGAGGAGAACATCACCGACAAGGTGTTGCGTGCCAATCGCATCAAGGAAGAGCGCCGGAAGATCACCGAGTTCTGCACGAAGCCGGAGAATGCGGGCAAGGCTTGGGTGACGAGCTACGATACGACGCCGGAGGGCAAGGAGAAGCGCATGGTAAGGGTGTATAACCTGATGGAGGGCAACAAGAAGGAGGGCGGCGACTGGAGCGACGACATGCAGGAGGCCTCCAACTCGCTGTGCTTCGCCATGGGCGTGCACCCGAACATGGTGGGTGCCGTGCCCGGAAAGTCGCAGATGAACAACTCCGGCTCTGACAAGCGGGAGCTCTTCACGCTGAAGCAGGCCCTTGAGAAGGCCTTCCACGACGTGATGGAGGTGCCCTTCCACATGATCATGCACTATAACAAATGGGATGAGAAGTTCGCCATCGACGTGCCGATGATCCAGCTGACGACGCTTGACGAGAACAAGGATGCCAAGGAAGTAACCCAAAAAACTGAAGATGATGGAAATAACAGTGAAAATAAATAAGCCGGACTTCGATCTGGCCATCCCTGCAGCCAAGGAGCCCAAGGGGACTGTCTTTGCCAAGCTGGAGGAAAAGATCAATGCGGCTATAGCGGATATCGGTGAGGATATACTTGGTGATGCAGGCATTCAGTTTGTGAACAGCAATCCTGAAAGCGTGGCCTCATGGTCGGTGAAGGTTCTTGCCTCCGTCGATGTGTTCCTCCATGAGATGCGGGGCCTTGACCTGGTACTGACAGGCTCCGGCTTCGGCGTTGTCAGTACCAACGATACCGCACCGGCCTCGAAGATGCGCGTGGATGCCCTCGACGGGGAGCTGCGGGTGAAGTGGCTTCGTGCCCATGATGAGCTGCTGAAACGGTGCTTCAAGATGGATGGCTGGTACCAGCAGGGATTGGTGGTCATCGACACGCTCTTCTGTTTCTTCGAGCACCTGAAGGCCTTCGCCGGCCTGCAGGCACCGGTCTCGAAGGACTGGGAGGCGGCCCAGCAGCCGATCCTCGAGACCGACCGCTGGCTGCGGGACAAGATCAGCGACGAGTTCATGGATGAGCTGATCACGCAGATGGCCACCGACAGCCTGACGGCGAAGAACCGTGGCATCGTCTACCAGGTGCGCCGGATCATCGGCATGGCCGTCATCGGCAACAAGGGTGCGACGTATGAGTACTTCCGCCGGCTGATGGATACGCTGGAGGGTGATCTGGAGTCATTCCCCACTTATGCCAGCTCAAGTGCTTTCGAGGCTAACCATTTCGAACCTTATGAGAACAGGAAAGAGGACGGGGCCTTCCATTTCGTCGGATAACGTGCTCCGTCTGGAGTGCCCGACTTCCTGGGACGGCCTGTCGCAGGAGCAGCTGCACTATGTGCTCGACCTGATCGGCTCGAACCTCTACTCTGACGTGGAGATCCGTACCTATATGCTCTTCCGCTTCTGCGGCATCGAGGTGCTGAAGAAGCGGCTCCATGCGGTGTCGTGCCGCGTGAGGCTGGAGAATGGGAGGTGGCACTGCTTCGACCTGCAGGACTGGCAGGTGCATGACATGATCGGACAGCTGGGCTTTGTCGGCAGCTTCGAGGGATTCGGCCGTGGGCTGGACACGGCTGGGGAATTCAGGGCTGCCGACGAGCTCCTGTCTGACTATCAGTTCGGCTGGTACCTGAAGTGCGAGCAGAAGTACCAGGCTTACCTGAAGATGAAGGAAACGCGGTTCCTCGAGGACCTGGCGCGCATGCTGTTCCTCGACGGAGGGAGGCCCGTCGGCGACAGTGAGAAGGAGATGGAGGTGGATGCTGCCCTCTGCATGAGCGTCTTCTTCTGGTTCTCGTGGCTGAAGGGGAAGTACTCGAAGCTGTTCCGGCATTTCTTCAGGCCTGTCTCTACGGTGGGCGGCGACTATAACATTCTGGAATCGTATAACGCTCAGATCCGTGCGCTGACGGACGGCGACGTGACGAAGGAGGAGGCGGTGAAGCGCATCGACACGCTGCGCGCCCTCACGGAGCTCGACGCCAAGGCGCGGGAGGCTGAGGAATTCAAGGCTAAGTATGGAAATAACTAAGGACAATTTCGACGCGCTGGAGTACTTCAAGGGTCTGGGCGAGAAGAACAGGCTCGTGAAGGCCAACGGGTTCCACGTGGGCTTCTGCTCAGGACCGGACGGCATGGACCAGGTGATGCAGGAGTACCGCGACTTCGCCAACTTCTTCCTGGTCGACGACACGACCTCTGGCAACACCTTCGGCAACAAGCCGGGCTGGTTCGACCGGAAGGTGTATGCGGTGTATATCATCGTGGGCTATGAGCACGGCAACGAGCTGCAGTACAAGGCGGCGCTGGATCTGGCCAGACGGATCTTCAGGCAGCTGCTGTCGCGCCTGATCAGGGACAAGGCCACGATGAAGTACGGCAAGGGGCTGATGTACCTGAATCTCGAGACGGTCTTCTCGCATGAGTACGGCCGCTATTCGTTCAACGGCGCCACGGGCCTGTTCTTCCAGGTGCAGAACAACGAGCCGCTGAACCTGGTGTTTGATCCTGACGAGTGGGAGGAGTAGCGCATGGGACGGAGGAACGGCAGTAACCATAAGCCTACGAGCCGTAAGGACTTCGTCTCCCTGCAGGAGAAGGAGGAGTTCGAGAAGGCGTGGACGGAGAACATGAAGGCGTACTGGGTGGAACGCCTCGACAGGCTCCGTGTCTTCGATACCGGCAACCTGCGTTCCCAGATCGAGGGGACTCTGCTGCTGCAGGGGGCGAAGACGGTCATCCAGCACTCTTTCCCTGCCTATGGCAAGTATGCGGATGACGGTACCGGCCGTGAGTTCACGAACACTGGCTATACCGACTCGCTCGGCAGGCATTATACTTCCAGCCGTGAGAGTGAAGGCACGCTGCCCTTCCTGCTCCCCGGCGGTGAGGAGTACCGGAAGAACCACGGCCTTGACAGACCAAAGAAGGTGGGCCCTGCCTGGGGCGGCCGTGTGGCCGGTGGCCATCCGCGCCAGCCGAAGCCGTGGTACTGGACGAAGTACTATGCCTCCCGCATGGTGCTGAACGAGATGGAACAGGAGTATTTCGGCAACGAATACATGGGCATGTTCACCACGGCTCTCGACGAGGTGCTGGGTCAGACCAGGATGATGATGTAGTTTTAGTTTGATGTCTCTGATAGTAATTTTGCGGTATGACTCACGAACAGTACCTGAATCTTGAACGTTCCTTCATCGGCATCCGCGATGAGAGGAATTTCCGCGCCAATACGGCCACCCGTATCGGCACGGCGTTCCTGGAACTGCTGCGTAACATCCGCACGGGCGAGTTCGACGAGGTGAGCTTTAACTCCGTGTCGAACAAGCCGTCGTTCATTCAGGGACTCTATACCTACGGCTCCATCATCCTCGACGGCTATATCCAGGGGCTGCAGGGCGGCATCATCACCGAGGAGGGGTTTGCCGAGCTGAAGGACCTCTGGGTGCGTGAGCATGCCAGGATCGGCGACGGCTCCATCCACCATGATGCTGCCGGACGGCCGCTTCCCGCGCTGGAGGTGGACGGCGACGCCGTGTTCTCGGGCAACCTCTCTTCGCCTGAGTTCATCTCCGGATTCCTGTCAGGCCTCGGCTGGGCGATCCAGAAGAAGGAGTTCGTGAACTCTGCCGGCGTCACCGAGACGAAGTACAGCCTGGAGATTGACAACCTCACCGTCCGCAACACCCTCCGTGTCTTTGAGATGATCATCTCCCAGCTGCGGGGCGAGAACGACAACTATGTCTTCGCGGCGATGATGGAGGTGGACCACTACGACCCTATGACGGGTAAGGTGTGGCTCTCGACGAACGGCGGGAAGTCGTACATGAACTTCCGCAAGGGCGACTATATCATGGTGCAGCGCTTCCAGCCGGGCAATGATGCCAAGAGCGGGGGCGACGGCTATGTCGTCAAGAGCTACGAGCTGGTGGTCTATGCCGTCGGCAGCGGCGGCGAGAATGACCCGAAGGATGAGAACGGCGACCGCCTGGACTGGGTGCTGTTCAAGAACTTCACCACGCAGATGGTCTATGACGAGGAGGATCCGGGACACAGGGATGTGGACTATGTGGGCACGTACCATACCGAGGAGGAGATCGGCGGGATGGCGGATCCCGTCTTCATGGGGCCTGAGATGCTGATCGCCAAGGGTGACACGTTCTGCCGTATCGACAACGAGACGGATCCTGAGCGCAAGGGCCTGATGACGATCACGTCCGTCGGGCCGAATACGCCGTACATGGATATCATGTATGGCAGGAAGACGGATCCCAAGCATGCGCTGAAGAGCCGTATCGGCAACCTCGAGGGCATCCGCACGGAACAGTTCGGGTGGCTGCAGGGCTTCGGCGCGTATATCAATAACCTCTATGCCGTGGGCAACCTCTTCAACGCCCAGACGGGCGAGCATTATGAGAGCCGTATCGAGGCGACGCGCGAGAGCATGAGGATGCTGTACCGCGAGACGCTCTATGATATCAGCGAGGGCGACAACAAGATATCCAACGGCTTCTTCCAGAAGGGCCTCGATGACTGGTCGCTGGTGGACTGTGAAGGGTATGCGCTGCCTGATGAGCCGGAGGTGGACTGCGGCGAGAAATACACGGATCCGGAAACAGGCAGGGAGACGGTGGACTGGTTCCTGAAGGATGCCACGGGAGAGGAGGATGCTGACGGGATGACTGTTTCCGACGGTACCATGGTGGAGGTGGACGGCGGGGAGCTGGGCGTGCCGCTGCTCATCAACGGGCAGGTGATCCAGCAGAAGCGGCTGGTCGCTGAGCTGAAGACGGTGGAGGGGGGGCAGGTGCTGCACGTGTGCAATGCCGGCGTCGCCCAGGATTTCTCCGTGGTGAAGCCTAACTCCGCCCACAAGAAGCTGTCGGTGGATGACGACGAGTTCGAGAACCCGTCGAGTCAGGTGAACGAGCAGCCGGACTATGAGAAGACGACTTACCGTTATTGGGAGGACCAGTACAGGGACTGGCTGATTGACGAATACGACTATGACGACTGGCGCATCGAGGAGATCCTCTGCTCGGCGACGGCCATCAACTGGATCAACGGGCAGGTGGCGACGTGGACGGCCTTCTTCGACAGTCAGGTGGATCATCTGACTGCGACGGAGGATGAGGTGGACAAACTGTATTTCGGCATCCGCATCCTGCCGCTGACGGACGGCGTGCTGCGTGTGGGCTTCCTCCGTGACGGCGAGTACTGGAGCGAGAGTAGCGGCTTCTCAGAGACGCTCATTGCGTCGAACAGCTGGGAGCTGCGGCAGGCCTGCGACTATCCTGAGGACGGCAGGGCCTGGTATTTCCCCCTCGATACGGACGATGTCGTGAAGGAAGGCCGTCTGGTGGTGTCGTTTTCCGGTGAGTGCTATATCCGCTTCGTGGCGGTGTCGAGTGACCCCATCAGCGAGGCGGAGAGGGAGTACAGGACGCTCTTCGAGCAGAACTCACGCCGCATCCGCATGCAGGCATCGAAGGATGAGCAGGAGTACGCCGACTGGACTATCCAGTATAATGCCATCGCCCAAAGGGTGACGGACAACAGGAACCTGGCCGACAGGGCTCTGAAGGATATCCTCGGTATCGAGTATGATGAGGATTCCGGCACGTATGTCTTCCCGGATGACTGGGTGAACCCGAACTATACCTATGCCTCGTGGATCATCCATACGAAGAACCGCTTGGACTTCCTCTTCACGAAGTGGGATGACGACAGTAACCTCGTGGGCTATTCAGACCGGGCCCAGACGGCCGACTATATCCGCCAGGTGATCGCTGGTACTGCCAACGATCCGCTGTGGGGCACTGAGGGACAGGCGCTGGTCGCCGCCTTCAACTCGTTCAAGCAGGCATGGGACACGGCCCTCGCCGACGGTGTCATCGATGCCAGGGAGAGGGCTTCCCTTGACGAGCTGAAGAAGGCGATGGCCACGGCCTTCAGCCAGGCGAACGCTTTCTATGACAAGGCCCTGGTGAATCCCATCATGGGCAACACGGACGAGCTTGCCGACCTCAGGACGAAGTGGAGCACGCTGAGCGGCAAGTATACGGCACTGGTCGCTGCCATCGATGCCGTGCTGGCCGTGAACGGGAATATCGACGTGAACGGCACGCACCAGAATCTCGTGAATGCCGTGGAGTCGGCGTATACGGATTTCAACAGCGCCCTGTCCGCGTTCTATCAGTCGCTCGCGGTCGCCAATAACTATGTGGACGGGGAACTGGCCAATCGGGTGAAGGCCGTACAGGATAACCTGACCGGCTTTCAGCAGTCGCTCGACAGGGAGATACAGAAGGCCTTCCCTGACAAGACGTTCATCAACTGGCTCAGCGATACGAAGACCAGCTCCATGCAGGTGCTCGGCATGATCAGCGTGGACAGCAACGGCAACCCGATCCTGACGGATTACTCCTTGAAGACGCAGACGGCTACCGCCATCGAGGAAGCCGTGAGCTCCTCGGAGCTGTATGCGAGGAACCAGGTCAATGCCCTGAAGGATCTCATCCACTCTGATGTCCTGAAGAATAACGGTGCCTGGAGCTATGCGACCTTCAAGAGCGAGACGGCTGACCAGTTCAGCGATATTGCAGGGCGTTTCACTGTCGGCGGGACGCTGCGTTCATTGAGCTGGATGAAGCAGTATGCAGACGGTATCGAGACTACCGTGAAGAGTTACAGTGACAGCGGTATTGACGCCGCTGAGACGAGCTTGAAGCAGTATGCGGACAATATCCTGGTTGAAGCCAAGAACTATGCCAATGGCAAAGTATCGACCCTGGGCGTGACTGTTGATGGTATTGCCGGCAGGGTCAGTAACATCGAGAGCTCGTCCATCATCAGCCAGACGGCCAACACGATCAAGGGCGTAGTGACGAGCAGCTATATCAGTAGCACCATCGGCCTTAGCGACTATGCCAAGAAGAACCAGCTGCCTGACATGACGAATTATTATACCAAGTCGGACTTTGAGATGACTCCGAGCCAGATCAAGCAGCGTGTCGAGGGCCTAGAGACGACGGTGTCCGGCATCGCCTTCGAATGGGAGCAGGGCTCTTTCCCCGGTTCTTATACGACTGGCGGCCATTATGAAAGCATGAAGACTTCGAACAACAAGGCTATCCGTACGGTTGGCTTGATACCCATCAACGTCGGGAACAGCCCGAAGTTCTATGTCAACAAGGGCTTCACCCTGATAGTCGCGTTCTTTAGCTCAAGCGGCGGCTTCTTGGGTTCCATTAGCGGTACGTGCAATGACAAGAACCTCGTCAACAAGAGCATCCCAAGTGCTGCTTCTTCGGCTACACAGTGCGCCGTCAGCATCGTCTACGGTTCTGCTCTTACTCCGGCCCAGGCTGCGTCTGCGGGCTTCCGCATTGCCAACTCGGTGGTCGTGACGAGCGCGGAGATAACGGCATTCGTAACGGAGGATGATGTCGGGAATATGATTTCTGTCGCACAGATATCTGCAGACAAGATCATCAACCTTTCCAGTTCCTGGGAAACTTGGACCAGTACGTACAAGGTCAAGGCCGACGATATCACCTGGAACTTCTCCAAGGCCGCCAGCTGGGTCGCCAACAACAAGACCGTGATGACGCTCGACACGTCAGGCAACCTCTCCATCACGGGCACTCTTTCGCAGAACTCGGTCATCAACCCGTCCGCTAAGGTCGATGGTATAAAGGCCGGTACTACGATGCTGAACTACAAGGCCCAGTATAAGGCGATTCCGTCAGGAAGTACGGACATGACGGTGGCTTTGACATGGGACGGAGGTTCTACCATCATCCTGTACGGCTCACATTCGAGCGGTAACGTATATGTGCGGCTGCCGTCACAGAGTTCCATCCGTAGCACACTGGGAATATCGAGCGGGAACTTCGTCGTCGAGCTGAACATCATCAACCTCTCGAGCTACGCGCATCTTTACCTCTCGTACAGTTCATCGAACGGGGTGGACACGTCCTATCCGAGAATGATGAACTGGGATAACGGTGCATGGTCTGGAGGAGACACAAACATGCAGCTTGCCGTTGGTGACTTCGTCAAGATCCTGCTTGTGTACAACAACAGCTATTACAACGCATATACTATCATCCACCGCGACCACGGAGGGCTGGCCGACGACTGGGAGGATCCGAGTTAATAACAACAAAAAGACAAAAGACATGGAAAAGAATGGAACAACCACAAGGACAGTGGACTTCACCGCAGTAAGAGTTGAGGTGGAGATCGACAAGTTTGAGGAACGGGATATCAGTCAGCCTCTTGGCAACTATATCCATCAGTTTACCGATGATATCGGTATCGACGACATCGCCCATGAGATCTACCGCAACGGCAAGGCGGAGATGGATGAAGGGCAGGCTCAGGAGATAGCGGAGCTGGTTCGGAAAAGTAATCTCGCTCCTTTTATCCGGCTGGCCCTGGTAAGACACATCAAGGAAACGAAATAAAAAGAAAGGATTATGGAAAAAGTGGAACTGATTCAGAAGAAGCAGGGCAAGAGCCTTGACTATGAGCCCGTCACGCTGGATGACGGCACGACTGTTGACTTCTCCCTCAGGGAGAGTTCCGAGGGACTGTTCGTCAGGGCCTCTGCAAAGAAGGGCGGCAACGAGATCGCCTACGGCTCCTGGTCGACCAAGTCCGACATCTTCTCCGTGCGTGTGAACTTCATGTCGAAGTCTTCCGACCCCAACGGCCTTGCCCGGATCATCCTCGACGGCATCCTTCAGATCGTGGAGGGTGAGACCGGGGAGAAGACGGAGGCTTAATCTTCAAGGATGCTGGTTATGGATAGCAACAATTTCACTGACAGGGAGATGCTGATCCAGTGGCTCGACGAGCACTGGACAGACGTCCTCAAGTACTTCGGCGCGAAGATGAAGAACGCTACCGAGGTGGAGACGATGGCCTATGACGAAGACAAGGTGATCGGCATGCTCTGCTCCTTTGTCTATGAGGGTGTCCGCAAGGTCGTGAATGTCACGCCGATGTCTCTTGTGGAAGGGCTGACCCATCTCTCTGAAGATCTGGCCAGACGGTGCGAGGATGCTGCCATCCATGCCGAGCAGCAGGGTGAATATGCCGAGCGGCAGGCTGACCGCGTGTCGGATGCCTACCTCGACATCACGGAACAGAAGGAACTGGCTCAGCGTATGGCGGAATATGCCGAGGAACAGGCAGACCGCATCGAATACCTGAGGGGTGAGGTGACGGAATGGTTCGGTGAGACGCCGGGTGCCGGTGTCCGCAAGACGGTGTCCGACTGGCTGAGTGGCACGCAGCAGGCGTGGAACTCGTGGTGGGACGGCATCAAGGATGACTGGTCCGGCTGGTTCCTCGCAAAAAAGGCGGAGTGGAACTCCTGGTTCTCCGCCACGAATGATGATTGGACTGCATGGTACACCGGGATCGTCGGCGAGGTGTCCGGCTGGTTCTCCGGAGCGGTGCAGGAATGGAATGCCTGGTTTGCTGCCCGCAAGAACGATTGGACAGCGTGGTTCGGCGATACCACCGCTGCATGGGATGCCTGGTTCGCTGCCCGCAGGTCTGAGTGGACGAGCTGGTTTGCTGCCACCTCGGCCGCATGGAACGAGTGGTCTGCTGCCGTAGTCCAGGTGTTCTCCGGCTGGGAGGCGAAGGAGCAGGAGCGGCAGAATGCCGAGGCCGTCCGTCTGGAGATGCAGGCGCACCCGCCCATCCCTTCGGTAAGAGGCTACTGGATGTTCTGGGACGTGACCGCGCATGAGTATGTGGAGTCGGGCTATTCATCCCGCGGTACCATGGACTGGCCGGAGTTCTTCTGGGACTACGACACCATGGGCATCGGCGTCATCACCGACAGGGACTACACAAAGTTCCTCATCGACGAGGAGGGCAGATTTTGCATGGATATGTAAATAGTATAAGATATGGAAATTGAGAACGGAAGAATGATCTTCGGCTATATGGCCATGAAGCTGGCGGGTCCGTGGGACTCCCAGACTGTTTTCCACCATAACCGCGCCGTCTACGACGCGCAGGGCAACTGGTGGGTGTCGAAGAAGTCCTCGCAGGATGCGCCCAACGTGAACCATCCCGTGCCGGGCTTCGATGCCAACGGCGACCCCGTGGCGTCGGAGTGGTGGGCGCTGTGGATCGACTGGCAGCATCCCATGGCACGCGTGCTGGCTGCGGTGCAGGCTGCCTTGGACGCTGCCGCGAACGCCCAGCAGCAGGCTGAAGCTGCCCGCCAGGCTGCCGTGACCGCCAGCCAGGTGGATGTCGTGCTGCTGGGCAACAGGGTGCAGGATCTGGAGGATGCCCTCGACAGTCTCACGGACAACGATATCGCTGACCTGAAGTCGGCAGTGCAGGCCCTGCAGGGGCTTGTCGGTTCGGATATCGACGGCACGATCAACAAGTTCAACGAGATAGTGGCGTTCTTGGCCGGCATGGGCCAGAGCGACACGCTGCAGGGTAAGCTGCAGGAATTCTCGAACCTGCTGGCCCAGAAGCAGCCTGCGGGCGACTATGCCACGAACAGCCGCGTCAACGGCCTCGAGGCGATGGTGGGCAGGTATTGCTCTCCCTGCTTCGTGGGTGACGTCCTGACGTTCCCTGCTGAGAGCAGCGCCTCTTTTTCGGATGATGTTTTGGTTTTAACTCAGTAATAGTATGGCAAAGAGAAAGCTCATTGACCTGACTGGTGCTCCATTCATCGTGGAACAGTCAGAAGAAGAAGGAAAGTGGTTTATCATCGGCATCAAGCTCCGCAGCAGGGAGTTCCTGCTGAGCGACGGCCTGCCGGACAACATTGTCGAGCGCCTTTCCGGTGAGACAGGCAACGACAGGATCGACGGCCTTGACGAGGTGGAGGAGTTCTTTGAGGGCGTGCCGGAGGGCTCGAAGCTGGGGGATGCTGTTCCCGGTAGCTTCGTGTCGGATAATGAAGTGACGGATGCCTGGCAGGCGGCGCTGGCCGCTGCTGCGGGTAACTTGGATTCTTGAAATATCAGGTAATACTGATTGTGTTAGTTTTATTTATTGTTCAATTCTAAAATTTGTTTATCATGAATTTTAAAGGCATTAAGTGGGCGCAGATCCAGACTCTCATTGCAGCCATCGCCAGTACTCTCGAGAGTACCTTCGCGAAGAAGTCCGACCTGAATGCCTTCGCCGACCCTCATTTCGACGGTGACACTCTCGTGTTCCCCTCCCGGAACGCTGCCAACTCCAACGGGGCAGAATAATCTGTTTAAATCTCTATAGTGATATGTTACAAGAAAGTGAAATTACTCGTAAGGCGCAGACTCCCGGCGGTACGAAGTGGTACCGTGACCAGGAGACGCGCGACATCGTAGACCAGCACTCCCAGAACCTCACGACCCTCGGCGGGAAGGTGACGGATCTGGAGAACCTCTACAAGTACCTGAACACGTCGAACACGTGGTTCGGATGTAAATGGCCTGTCGGCAATTCCAACCCTGAGGGCACGCCCATTGGAAACCTCCTCCGCCTGGCTCACATGCAGGAGATCTTCAGGATCGGCGGCTACATGGTGAAGAACGACCACAGCCGTAAGAAACTGTCGGCTGCAGACCACCGCCACTATGAGGACGGCGGCGCCGTGGACTTCACGGGACCGGACGGCCACTACCAGTGGGGCTGGGGCAAGGACCTGTACTATGCGGCCTGGTACGACGAATCGTATGACTATGAGGCCTTCGATGACCGTCCCATCCCCGGCGTGCCCTGCGTGCGCATCCCCGTGGGCTCCCGCAGCTGTGCCGGATATGCTGCCCTGGACCGCACGAACCACATACTCTGCGGCTATATCAACAGGACGGCTCAGTACCGTGGCGGCAGCAATACGGACGACTGGGACGAAACGTACCGCTCGCTGCTCTGCAAGCCGGTGTCTAAAATCAGTATGCCTAACCTGGCTACGTATGCCCGTAACAACGGTACCTTGTGGTTCACCACCGAGCGCGTGATGATCTTCATTACTGGTGCCCTGGCTCGTGTGTACTTCCACAACCGCCACATTCAGGCTGCCTTCAACGCACAGCTGACGGCAGACGGCCTCCATCAGGGCGGTCTTGGTGCCGGTATCGACATGCCGTCGTGGTGGGCTGACGAACTCGGCCATAACCCGTATATCGACCTCGACGCCGGTATCGAGAAGGGTGACTTCACGGGCATCTTCTCCGTGACGATCAAGAATCCATCCGATGAGGACGTCGTAATCAACAACATTCCTTCGTTCATGGGTTTGAAGAACTTCTACAAGTACTTGTGGGCTATGGAGGAGGATGCGCTTCTGATCTGTCAGGAAGACGGATCCCAGGCCATGTATGTCGACAATGCAATCGACGGCAGCACGTTCGACGTCAGCGGTGCCGGCAGCCATATCCTTATCGGCAAGACTCCCGTTCACGGATCTGCCTCATGGTCGTCCATTAAGAAGATCAGCTTCGACTACCTCTCCGGTATGCCTGTCGAGGACGGCGGCACTTCTAGCACCTTCTATGCCGACGGCTATTACAATCCAAGAGGCGAGAACGGCTCCGTCCGTGGTGCTTTCGTGCTGGGCGGCGCTAGCCATGGCGGCCATGCTGGCTCGTGCGTGCTCTCTGGCAGCGGTGCCCCCTCGGGTGCCGATGCGAACGGGGGCGCGGTCCTCTGTGAATTCGCGGAAGCATTCAACTCGCAGCTCACGGTGCTGGCCGCAGCGTAGGGCGTCCGCAGGACGCAAGGAACACCGGCCACGTCAAGTGGCCCGCATCGCGCTTCGGCGCGATGCCTTCTCTCTAATTTAGAATAGGTCTAAATATATAAAGATAATCGCTCTTTGACTTGCTGGTACAGTAGAAAGTTAGTAACTTTGCATCGCTTTTCTTGATGAAGAGCAGGTAGATCCTTCTCGGCTCCGTCCGTGGTGCTATCGTGCTGGGCAACGCTAACAATGGCGACAATGCTGGCTCGTGCATGCTCAATGGCAACAATGCCCCCTCGAATGCCAATGCGAACAGGGGCGCGGTCCTAAGTAATCCCGTAGAAGTATGTGAAGGTGCACCTTTCCTAACGGAAGAACATATCGAAAGTTGACGGCGAGCCTCGTAGGGAAAGGCCGAGCGGCATAACCGTCGGAGGGACTTACAGATCCTCCAACAGACCCATCAGTATCACTTTCATAACCCCGATTGTTATGCGACGCATAAAGGACAACCGGGAGAACGAAACGCTGGAGAATGCTTTGCAGGCGTTCGAGAACTACGCCTTCCAGAAGCATAAGCGGTGGAATGTCATGCGCTACGAGCAGGACATTGACGCGAATACGCACCAGGTGCTGAGGGATATCATCGAGGAGTCCTTCCGTCCTTCCGGTTACAGAGAGAAATGGATCTTTGACAAGAAGCCGAGGAAGCTGGCAAAAGCCCCGGTCAGGGATCATCATACGGAGACGGCGGCCATGCTGCCGTATGAGCAGCAGGTGTATGACCATATCTCATGGAAGGCACCTGCCGTCAGGCCGGGTCTCGGAACGCACGCCCTGATGCGGTTCATCCGCAACGACCTCTTCCGTAACTCCCAGAAGGACCTGTATTATTATATTCAGGTTGACATCCACCACTATTTCCCCCTTATGGACCATGAGTTCCTGAAGAGGAAGATCGTAAACAAGTTCAAGGCGGGAAAGCTCAGGAGGTTCATCTTCAAGGTCATTGACTCGTACCCGCAGGGCGCGCCCCTGGGGATCAAGCTGGCACAGCTCTTCGGCATGCTCTACCTCGCGGACTTCGACCGCCTGATGGAGCGGTTCTTCGATATCCCGAGGGATCCGGAGAAAATGGCCTACTGGACTTCACGGTACATCACCGAGTGGATACTTACGGCGAAGTCTCCAGACGAATTCCTTATTTTGTCACGTGGCAGCGCCTTTCTCGCTTACCGCTTCCGGCGCTTCGCCGAGGAAGGCCTTAAGCATGCCTACCGCTTCGTGGACAATATCCTGCTCATGCATGAGGACAAGGCGTTCCTCCGCATCGCACGCGAACTGGTCATCATGACGCTGGCCAGGGACTACAGGGCCGTGGTCAACGGCGACCACAACGTGAGGCCTGTTTGGATGGGTATCCGCCTGGTGGGATATACGTTCTTCCATGACAGGGTGGAACTAGGGAAGCGCAACAAGCAAAACATCGCCCGTAAGGCGCACGAGCTCTTCAAGATGGGGCTCGACGAGGAACAGGTGCGGCTCCGGCTGGCCAGCCAGCTGGGGTATGCCAAGCACGCAGACATCATCAATTTAATAAAATCTTTGGGTATGGAAAAATCATTGGGCAAGATCATCAAAAACCGCCGAATCAAACCGCCCTTCAAGGGCATGAATCCTAGTCAGAAAGTCCCGTTTTCTTCCGTTGTGGTAAAAAATCCTGACACAAATGGGGGGGGGTGGATACAAGCTTTTCCTCGTCGATTACGTCATTCAGGACTCAAAGATTGACAAGGAGACGGTGTCCGTTAGGGAGCAGGACTCCAGCGGACAGTCGCAGGAGATCAGCCGCCAGGTGCCGTCGAAGGTGCTGGCCATCAGGTTCAAGAAAATCATCAAGACATTCACTACTACGGGCCCCGACGGGGAGGAAGAGGAGAGCTATCAGTTCCTGAAGCGCCTCGACGACCAGGGGAATCCTTCGGATATCGATGCAGAGTTCTATGCTTTCACTGGCAGTCGCATCATGATCGACCAGGCGATGAATGATTTCTCGCCCCAGGACCTTCCGGTGCCGACTGTGATACGGCAGGTCAAGGGCAAGGACGGTAAATTGTATACTAAATTCACTTGATATGGAAAAGCAATTGATTTCGGCTACGTATGCCGAGCGTAAGACTTTCTTTCCTTTCGGGGATAACGCGATCGTCGGTTTCCTCGGGGAGACTGTTGTTGAGAACTGGAACCAGCCGAACGCCCCGGAGGGCGCCGAGCCGATCACTGGATACCAGTACACGGGCCCGCTTCAGGACGGCGGCACGCTCATGCCGTGCGAGGATCCCTCGGATTATGGTTGCGTGACGAACGCCATCATCCGCTCCAAGTACTCTGAGAGCGAGGAACTGGCCATCCACCGCCACTATGTGAATTCCTACGAGGAGCACCAGGAGGAGTGGAGTGAGTACAACCGGTTCTGCGAGGCTGCCAAGGCCATCGCGAAAGCCTGGCTGGGAATTGAGTAGTTCTTCTCTTACTTTCATTGTTTCCCCTGACCAGTAATGGTCGGGGATTTTTGTTATCTCCAGCTGTCAATTCGCGTTTCATCGCAAAATAAGTGATGAAAAAGCCATTAAAATAGCGAAATTTATGCCGAAAATAGGGGATTCCTATTGTCGGATCCGTATTTTCTTCGTATATTTGCAGTAAAGAATGATGTTATGGAGTCTGCATTTATCATAGGGGTATTCGGAACGTGGGCCATCATTGCTCTGATCAAGGGTATTGATTGGCTGAGCGACGGTTCTTCGGGCAGCAAGGAGTCGGACTACGACTTCTTTATGAGGGTGGCCAAGGAGAATCGCGAGAGAGACCGAAAGCTTCTTGAGGAGATCAAGAAATCCAAGCGCTGGTAGTGTATTTTTATAATGAGCCAATACGTGCTATCTTTGTCGTAAAATCAAAGATAGCACGTATTTTATGGCTAGGAACGAAAGATACATAACAACGGTAGAACTCAACTCCCAGCAGGCCATGGACCGCCTGAAGGAGCTTGAGAAGAAGGTACAGGATCTTAAGAAGGCCAAGGAGGAAGCAGTCAAGTCCGGCGGATTCTTCGATGAGAAACAGTTGGTCAAGGCGACGAAGGAGCTTAACCAGTGGCGGGCACAGATGACCGGCGTGCAGGGCATCCTCGACAATATCAACGACGTGACGCTGGAAGACCTGCAGAAGGGGCTGAGGAAACTGAAGCTGCAGTCGAAGTCCGCTCTCCCTGGCACTCAGGAGTTCAATGAGATCCAACAGGGCATTATCAAGGTGGAGGACCGCATCAAGGAACTGCGTAACTCCACCCGTGAGGCTAAGGATGCCTCGGAGCAGCTGAGAATGAACATGGAGCATCTGGTCAAGGTCATGCAGAATGTCAAGGGGGCTTCCCTCAATGACTTGCTGCAGGCGCAGAAGATCCTCGAGCAGAACGTGGCAGAGGCACGTCCTGGCAGCACTTCATACGACACGGCCATTGCACAACTGAAAGAGGTGAAGGCCCGCATCCAGGAGATCAAGGGTGAGCAGCAGCAGATCGTACACCAGATGGACCGCTATGATCAGGAGATCAAGGCTGCAAACAAGGATATGGCCACCATGGAGAAAGAAAGCAAGCTCGTAGAGGCGACCTTGAAAAACCTGTCAAGAGCTAATGTCCGCGACCTTGAGTATTCCATTAAGATACTTAATGAGGAACTAAGGAGAATACCTCGTGGAACAAAGGCTTTTGAGGAGATGCAGGCTAAGGCAAAGAAACTCCGGACGGAACTGGAGAGGATCCGCTATGAGAGTGCTGCACAACAGGGCTTGTTAAGCCGGACGGCGGATTTCTTTAATAAGGTTCAGGGCTCCGTCATCGTCGGCCTTTCTTCGATTACTGGTCTTACGCTGACTGTCAGAAGGGCGGTTCAGGCTTTTGCCGACATGGATCAGGAGATGGAGAATGTACGCAAGTATACCGGACAGACCACTGAGCAGGTTCATGCCATGAACGAGGAGTTCAAGACTATTGATACGCGCACTTCAAGGGAACGCCTCAATCAGCTGGCTGGAGATGCCGGACGTCTGGGTATTCAGGGTAAGGAGGCTATCTTGGAGTTCGTAGATGCTGCAGACAAGATCAATGTGGCCCTTGGGGATGACCTTGGCGAGGATGCCGTGAAGAATATCGGCAAGCTGTCCATGTCGTTTGGTACCGACAAGACCATGGGACTGCGTGGTGCCATGCTGGCTACGGGTTCTGCTGTCAATGAGCTGTCGCAGAACTCTTCTGCAGCTGCAGGATATCTGGTGGACTTCACGGCACGCGTGGCTGGCTTCGGCAAGCAGGTGGGGCTTACCCAGACGCAGATCATGGGCTTCGGTGCCGTCATGGATGAGAACATGCTGCGTGATGAGATGGCTGCCACGGCCTTCGGCCAGCTGCTGGTGAAGATGACTACCGACCTCGATACTTTCTCCCGTCTGACTGGCATGAAGGTCGAGGAATACAAGAAACTTGTGACCGAGGATATCAATGGGGCCATCTTGGCTGTCGCCCGCTCCTTGAAGGGGCGTGACATGCAGGATCTGGGTAAGGTGTTCGACGCCATGAACCTTGACGGTCAGCGTGCCATCAGCGTCCTTGCCACGCTTGGCCAGAAGGTCGATGATGTAGCCGAAAGGCAGCGTATCGCTACTGAGGCCTTCGAGAAGGGTACTTCTATCATTGAGGAGTTCGATGTCCAGAACAAGACTGTTCAGGCCGGTCTGGATAAGGCTAAGAAAAAGTTCAATGAACTGAGGATTGAACTTGGCGAACAGCTCATGCCGGTTGCGCGCTATGCGATTACAACTGGTGCCCTGTTGGTTAAGTCGCTGAGCCTCCTGATGGGGATCGTGTCGAAATACAGGGCAACGCTGATTTCACTGACTGCTACCATTGCCGTACTGGTGGCATGGAAGGAGAAGGATGTCATCGTAAGCAAGCTGCAGGTGTTTTGGACGGAGAAGGTAGTACTCACAACCAAGAAACTGTGGGCATTGCTTTTCAATCATCCTTTTGCCGTATTGGCAGTTGGCGTTGCAGTGGTCATCGGATATCTTATTGACTTGGCCAGAAGGACTGATGGCGTGAGCCTTGCCCTGGAGCGGATGAATAAGAACCGTGAGAATGCCAAGAAGAAGGCCCTCGATGAGAAACAGAGTCTTGAGCTTCTGATCGCTGCATCTAAGAATGAGAAACTTTCCCTCGATGACCGTCTGAAGGCCATAGATAAGCTCAAAGGTGTCATTCCTGGTTATATTACGGAACTTGACCGTGAGACAGGCAAGTATAAGGAGAATAAGAAGGCATTGGATGATTATATAGCTTCTCTGGAGAAGAAGTATGAGCTGGAGGGTGCCAAGGATATGCTGGCGGAACTGGGCAAGGAGATTGCCGAGGCTACTGTCAAGTTCAATAAGGCGAAGAAGGCGGTTGATGATGCCAGGAATGCCGGTCCCGGCTATAGCTATACGACCTCTTGGGGCAGTGTGGGTAACACGACGTCTGACCTGACGGCGAAGACGGAAAGGGATCTTAACAGTGCCAATGCCGTCCTCCAGTCAAAGCTACAGGAGAGGAAGGAGATCCTGAATACCTACGGTTTGGATCTGCAGAAGGAGGCTGCCAATGCCCAGGAGCAGGAACAGTCAGTCGTGGACAATCCTACTGAGTTCACGGATCCGAAAGCCGAGGAGAAGAAACGCAAGGCTGCAGAGGCAGCTGCCAGGAAGCTGGAGGCTCAGAAGAAGAAGGAACTGAAGGCGCGCAACGATGCGCTGAAGGCTGAAACGGAGGCAGAACTGGCGGTACTGGCCAACCAGTATGCAAGGGGCCTGATCGACTACCGTTCCTTTGTCGCCAAGCGGGATGAGATCATGATCAGCGGCTTCAATAAGCGCATGGCCATCTATGAGGAGGAGTCCGATGAATACAAGCAGCTGCTCAATGACCGCGAACAGTACAATCTGAAGGCTGTCGAGCGCGGCGAGAGGATGAATATGCGGGAAGTGGAGTTGGTGCACCAGAGCGTCATGGCTGAGCTGCAGGCGAAGCAGTGGAACGACGAGGGCGCCATGCTCGAGGCGCTCTATCAGGAGGATATCGACTATCTCCGGAATAAGGCTGCCCTCTTCCGTAAAGGCTCTGAGGAGCGCATGGAGATCGAGGAGGAGATCCAGGAGCGCGAATACCTGCACCAGCTGGAGCGACAGCAGCGCTACGAGGAGATGCTCGAGGACTTGAAGGAGAATTATCTTAACCAGGGCAACAAGCGCCAGTTGGAGATTGCATTGAACGGTCTCGAAGAACTCCACAGACAGGGACTACTGAAGGAAGAGGAGTACCAGAAGGCGAGGATTGCCATTCAGGCCCAGTATGCTGGTAATTCTCTTTCGCCTGACGAGCAGGCAAAGAAGACTGGCAGTGAGATGCTGACCTCTGCCAGCAGTAAGGTTAATGAGAATGCCCAGAATAACAATACTGATATCGACTCTCCGATCGTCGGTACCATCAACCGTTACAAGAATGTCATGGAGCAGTTGAAGGTGCTCTATGCCAACGACCAGCAGAACCATGCTGCCTATCTGGCTGCAAAGGCGCAGGCGACGTCTGAGTTCTGCAAGCAGCTGGCCAGTGAGTTCCAGACGGCCTATAGCATGGTCAATCAGATTATGTCTGCTGCCTCGAACTACTACGCTGCTCAGAGCGACTACGAGGTAGCCGTGATGAATAAGAAGTATGACAAGATGGCCGACAAGGCGGGCAATAACCAGAAGAAACTGAAGAAGATCGAGGAGAAACGACAGAAGGAGGAAGCGGCCATCAAATCGAAGTACAACGCCAAGCAGGTGAAGATCCAGATTGCCCAGGCGATTGCCCAGACAGCCATGTCTGCCCTCAATGCGTATTCGTCTGCTGCTGCCGTTCCTGTCATCGGTTATATCCTGGCACCTATTGCTGCAGCTGCTGCCGTGGCTGCCGGCATGCTTCAGGTGGCCGCGATCAAGAAGCAGGCCGCTGCTCAGGAAGCCGGTTACTACTCCGGCGGCTTCACGGGAGGCAAGCGGTATCGGAAGGAGGCCGGTGTGGTCCATGAGGGTGAGTTCGTGGCCAACCACGATGCGGTGAACAACCCGAATGTACGGCCGATGCTGGAGTTTATCGACAGGGCTCAGAAGAACAATACCGTCGGAGGCCTCACGGCTGAGGATATCTCCAGACAGCTGGGCAACGGCGGTGCGGCCCTCGTGACGCCCATTGTGAATGTCAACAACGACAATGAGGAACTGAGGGAGGAACTGGCGCGTGACCGGGAGGTGAAGGAACGCCTGCTTGATGTCATCGAGAAAGACGGCATAAAGGTTGACTTCCCTATGGATAAGTTTGATGACAGTTATAACCACTATAAGAACCTGAAGTAATGATCGTTGCGTTTATCAATGGCAAGAAGGCTTATCCTTCAACGGGTACCGGCGTGAAGATCACGCTGGAGAATCCTTTCATCAAGGAGGGCGAGGAGCGCACCATGGAGGTGGCCTTCCCCTTCTCCATCCCCGAGAATTATTCTATATTCGGTTCGCTGAACCGTATTGATACGAGCTTCGAGACTGGTATCTTCGAGGACTGTGCCATCGTCGTGGACAATATCGAGGTGGTCAGGGGCAAGGGCCGCGTGACTTCGGTGACGAAGGATGAGCTGAAACTTCAGATCCGGGGCGGTTCCTCCGGCATGCGCTTCAAGGAGTCGTTCAAGAATATCTTCATCGACTCAATCTTCTACGGGAACGTGGAGTCCAGACATGAGTTCCTAGGACGTGGGCTGAGTATATCCAGCGGCCTCAGTGATCTGTCGAGCGACTATACTCTCCAGGGCTTCGTCGGCTCTCCCGGGAAGTATGCCTTCCTGCCGGTTTATGATGAGTCAAATGACCTGTATATTAACACGCCTTGTGCCTATGTAAGGGGTAATCAGGTTGCGACTTCATTGATGCCGTGGCGCAAGGCCATCATGCCTAACCTGATGTGGGTGCTGAAGAAGGTCATGCAGCGCATCGGCTATACGATCAAGGAGAATTACTATGACCGCGACCCTTGGGCGAAGCTGTACGTATGCAGTGCCAGGGAAACCGTGAACATGGCCAAGGCCTTGCCGCACTGGTCGGTCTATACGTTCCTCGATGAGTTCCGGAAGCTGTTCAACGCAACGTTCATCTTCAATGACGGCGAGAAGTCGGTGAGGATCCTTCCATTCAGCGAGTCGGCCCTTATGGATACCGTGGAGTATGAGCCTACGGATGAATTCGATGCTTCTTTTGACGAGGACGGCATTGAGTATCTCGGAACGTCTAATCTTGAGTTTGAACTGTCTGGCTCAGAAAGGACGCCGGACTGTCTGACTGAGGATATCCTAGGGGCATTTGACGTGGAGGAATTCTCTTCAAAGGCGGCTGCTTATGCCTCTTTCTCCTCGAAGACGGAAAGGGGAAAGCTCACAACGATCTTCAAGTTCCCGGAGGGCTATGCCTACGGGAAGCCTCTGTTTTTTGATGAGGGTGAAATAAACACCATCCTCTTCAATGACTGCGGGTACTTCTCTCCGCTGATAAGGAAGGACCAGGGAAGCAGCATCTCACTGAAGATGGTGCCGGTGGCCATGTCCTGGCACGATGAAGCCGTTTGTTATCTCCTGAACCAGGCTCTCGTAGATATCATAGTTACCTTGAACAATACCAAGTGGTTCCGGATTAGCGAGGAGGAGGTTCTTGAAGAGTTTCCTTTCTCAGGACTTATAGCCAATATTGAGTGTGAGGAAACCTATGATTATAAGGGTGAGAGGGAGGAGATAGACATGGGCTATACGACGGTGGCCGAGGTGATCGAGGAAGGGGGAAGCGTTCCTTCGGATTCTGAGAGCCAGGAGATTATGCAGCTGATCTTTGCCGCCAGTCAGACGATTATGAGAAAGTGCGGTGAGAGGCTGAACGCGGAGAGATACGATTACACAGGTTTGGTGTCGGTGAATAGGATAGCCCTTCCCGTCGGATATACCGATTACCGTATGCTGGAATTATACAGCAGCCTTACATCCGGTGAAATCCATTTGACCAGCTGGCCTAAGAACAGCCTGTCCATCATGCCGGTGTCCGGTGCTTCGGCTCCAGGCAACTTTCATAACTCCGGGGTGAAGATACGCAGGACGATCGACGGTAACAATCAGGTTAAGATCCCGTTTATCTGTGACGGCAAGCCGGACGTGACGAAGAAGTTCCTCTTCAGGAACAAGCTGTACCTCTGTGCGAAGGTCGAGATGAACGTGACCGGCGAGGGAATAGACCGGCTGAAGACGGGATATTTCTATGAGCTTTTATAAGAAAGGATGCATCGAAAAAATAGGAGATGATTAAAATGTTAAACGCCTGTTATGTGCCCTTTCATTTTAACACTTTCCGTAGGAATTGTTAAATGCACACTTCTACAATTTAACAAAGTAAGGGTAATTCATTTGCATAATTGGAACTTTTCTTGGTATAACTCTAAAAGATGTTAAAGCTTGTCTGCGTGCTCCAGCGGTTTGTTTGCCCTTAGGTTTAGATCAGATTTTACAGTACTCCGTCGTATTCCAACATCAGCGGATTGGCAGCCTTCAGCTCCAGGGGTGTGTAGGTGTTGGTGATGGCCAGCGACGAATGGCGTGCCTGATCCCTGACCGATATCGGGTCTACACCCTTCCGGAGCATGTTGGTGATGCCGGTGTCCTTCAGGCTGTAATAGACATACTGCTTCGAGAACTCGAGATCCTTCCTGACGTGTTTGTCCCAGTAGTCGCGGAAGTGCTTCTCTGAGTGCTGCTTCTCCCCCGGACGGAACCCGTCACTGAAGAGGTAGCAGCCTCCATGGGCGCTGAAGGTGTCAAGCTCGATCATCAGCCTGGCCACCTTCTGAGGCATGGTAATCGTAACGGAGTTGTGGTTCTTCGTCTGGTCGCCCATCAGCGTGATGGTGTTCTTACCTATGTTTATATCGCGCACACGCATACGCGAGAGCTCCTTTGGCCGGATGCACATGTAATGGGTCAGGTAGCAGGCAAGGAGATAGTGTCTGTTGTGCTTCCTGACATATTCGCGGATCTGAATCAGGATGTGGTCTGGAATGACTGTGCGCTCCTTCGGGTAGCCCTTGATCTTGATATTAGCGAAACGGGCACATGGATCCTGGTTGATGTAGCCGCGCTCAAGAAGGTAGGTGCAGAAGCTCCGGAGCCAGCCGAGGTAGTTGTTCCTCGTGATGAAGGAATTGTTACGGTCAATGTAAACGTAGTCCAGGAACTGGGAAACGAGATAGTGGTCCATTTGGAACATGTAGGTGATATCGCCTTTCTCCTCCACCCATTCCCTGAAGATCTTCAGGTACGAGAGATAGCTGGTGACGGTGTCCTCCCGAAGGCTGCGGTCATTGAGACGCTTATAGAGGTAGTCGTGATAGAGGTCTGCAGCCTTCGTGAATAGGGTGTAGGTAAGGCTGTCAGAACTCTCCACCCATGGGTTCCAGCCGTTCTCGAGCTTCCGGGCGATATTCTTGATCATGTCCCTGGCAGTCCGCTTCATCTCTGCCTTCGACCGGCAGTGGTCGAGCATGTATTTCTTCCGCTTCCGCAGTCCAGAGACGGGATCGAAGGCATAGAAGAAGACGAAATTCTCCTTTCCTGTGGCCAGCTGCGGATCTGAATACCCCTTTATTTCATGTGATGCGGGGTCGTGGTGAAAATTAATTTTTTTACCCATATCTTAATTTTGACGTGGGTTATTAAACAATTTTCCGTGTCGGGACTGAAACGGAACTGTCCGATTTCTGTCCGACTTGTTTTGGAGCGACGCTCCTATGAAAGAAAGTAAGAGGCTGGATTCCAGCCTCTTACGCTTCACAACATAGTGCGCATCGGTT
>JAEEGH010002124.1_pt1 | contig 54454 bp, 27 predicted proteins | sample 9134181 | NCBI WGS metagenome assembly JAEEGH01 (sample SAMN16246544, study PRJNA631951) | gut metagenome | biome: gut microbiome; feature: rumen; material: DP-attached | host: Bos | place: Iran: Karaj | collected 2018-10 | reverse complement strand
TGCCGAGGGAAAGGGTAGGGGAAAGAGGGACTAAGTCCCTGCCTTTCCATCGTTCGCCTATACCCAAACGATTGTTCGCCTATACCCAAACGGCTGTGCGCCTATACCCAAATTGAAACGTATTTCCGAAGCATGTCACTCCATAGGGATTCTCCCTTTGTGACGGGAACCTTCGAAGGGGTGTGTCAGTAAGTCAAAGATCGATGCCCTCACCGACCGTCGCTTGCCGAAGCAAGGACGTCGGGAGGCATTTTGCTAAAAGAGATTAAGGTGCTACGACCTTGATGATTTTATAAATCCATTCACTAACCACAGCAGGAGTATCTATTTCGTACTTACCTGTGATATCCTCAGTTCCATCAGCGATAAAGAGTCCTTCTCCAGTTGATGATGTATAATAGGTATTGCCAGCAATCAGCTTGCCGCCTTCACCTGTTGCTGCTTTATAAGTTGCTGCAGTTGTAATAGTCTTAGCATATTGGAATGCGTAGGTACCTGCAGCCGCAGGTTTGAACATCACACCATTGATGGGGATTGCATTGCCTGTGGGAGAATCACCAGCAGCAATCTCTGTGACATCCTTCAGAGTAGCAGAAGTAAGAGCCATCGTCTTTTCATTAGCATCTTTGACTGCATAATCGGCGGTCTTCTTGTAGTATGTTGTTGAACCGTCCGCTTTTGTTCCGCTTGCGCAAGGAGTATAAGTACTACTAGCTAAAGTGTAATAGCCATCAAGGTCAGTATCTGCAGCAAGAACGGTTCCAGCGTCATAAGTGGGCTCGCCATTTTTAAATGCATTAGCCACAGAAGCTTCGTTGATTGTCTGGGCAGCGCCTGATTCAAGTGTTACCGTGTAGAGATTAGCTGTGTTACCTACAGCAAGATTAGACGTACCATTCTCTACCATTACGTAGATGTTATCACTTGTGGTGTACTCGTCGTGAGTTGTAACGACTTGTCCCTTAGCATAGGTAGTGATAGAGGGATCTGCCACTGTAGTGATGGTCTCTTGCACACCATCAACCTCACTATTCATGACAACAGCATCGAAGGTAATGGGGTAGAGGCCTGCAGGACCAACTGAGGGATTCGTTAAGCCATTGGTGTTCTGAGAAATCTTGAACAGATAGGTATAGGCGTAGCCAGACTTCCAGCTTGCATATACAGCAGGAACCTTGGCAGTAGCACCGGTTACCTGAATAATCTCGCCGCTACCGTCGGTAGAAACAAGCTTGTAGTCCACCTTAAGGTTCAACGCAGCACCAGTCTCGTTAGGGATAACTACAGTATAGTAGTTCTCACTCTTATTACCTGCATAGATAGCAGCGTTGGATGAGCGACCAAGATAGAGGTTTCCTGCTGCTTCTTCGAATTCGTCCAAAGCCAACTCTTCTGCTGACAAAGAACCCTTCAATGCACCAAATGTTTTGTCTGTTTTAGTTCCGCTTGTTACAGCTGTAAATGCCAAATGAGCCTTGTTGTAGTCGCTCTTTTCTTTGTTGGCACTACCTGTTGTGGGGAAGTATACAATATAGGTTCCTTCTTCATTAAATACGTCTCCGCCTGTGGTGTATAGATAAGCGTCACCCCATGTGGCTGGATTCGTGGGACTTTTCTTTGTGTCATCATTTGAGTAGAATACAACATCCTTCACTGAGTATCCGGGAACGGTCTCATAAAGACCAATACGCACCTTGGCGGACAGCGAGCGAAATCTCAGTGTTACTTCATTCTGATAGTCGCCGGTAGCAACGGGATCACGATAGGCTGTTACCAGATCGGCGATGTACACTTTTGCGAGATTTGCGGCCGTACCCTTGATGGTATATGCGCCGTCAGTAATAGTTGCGGGTGATCCCGAAGAAACACCATTCATCTTAGATAGGTCAATCTGGGATATCTGAACCTTCGCGTTGTCATAGGTTCCACCAGAGTAATCCGCTGTTGCCGTACCTACTGAGTAAGCAATGAAGTCATACTGACTTTTACTATAGTCCCAATATTTGATAGTTTGGTTACCAGCAGGACCATAGGCGTGTTTGGCTTGGGCTACATACTCCCAGTTTGATGTATTCGAGGTTGTGGTATTTGCCGTATTTGCTTTCCAGTTTACGTTATAGTGGTCAAAGACTTCTTCTTTGGTGTCATTACCGTTCCACTTAAAACCTTCTACGACAAAGTTGTTATTCAGCAGCGCAGCTGCATCAGCACCCTCCTTATCGCCACGCGTCACAGCCTTGAGGCCTGTTCCGAACGCGATGGCGCCCTGCTCGTTCTGGCTCGTGTTGGTGATGTTCTCATCACCCACGAACTCGTTTTCCGAGCAGCTGACTAACGCGGCGAGCGCAGTAGCTAAAAATATGTACTTTTTCATAATCGTTTCGCTTTTATTGTGAATACTCTGTTTGTTTCTCTCTTTCAGCCTGTTACTCCACCTTGATCACCTTCACGTAGTACACACCGTCGTTCTTGGTGAACTTGTCGAAGTAGGTCTGGCCTACGACCTCATCTGTTTCGGTAGCCTTAACATACGTGGTGGTGTCGAGCTCGTACAGGTTTTCTGTCTTCTGGGGATGAATGACAGCGTACTTATACTCTGTACCATCCAAGTAGTAGTATGCAGTGCCGTCAACAGGAACACCAGCGGCTTTCGCCGTGTAGTTTGTACCGTCGAAAGTATAGAGCTTACCAGCGGCTTTTGCAGTGTTATAGGATACAGCAAAGCACTCCTTATAAGTCACGCCGTTGTTGGTGGTGTAGTAGTACGTCGTGCCAGGTACTACAAGGCCTGAGGCAATGACGTAGTTGTCGCCGTCCTTCACGTAGAGGTTGCTAACGGACTGTCCCACAAATGCAGTTATCATCGTGTAAACATCAGAAGCATTCTTTGAGAAGTACTTAACACCCTTCTGGCAGTAAGTGCCCTCGGCATCCTTGTAGCCATAGCGGTACTTGGTTTGACCAGTAGCGAAATCATCCCAATCCAGAGCCTCATACTTTACCTCGTCGTTCTCTGTGGTGGGAGCAGTTCTCGTGTAGACGAAAGCATAGGTGTTAGCTGCTGGGGTGAAACGCAGAGCCTGGTCTGTAGCTATGCTGATGGTACTGCCATCTACGCCATACTCAATTTTGTCGGTGAGTGTGAAGGTTGCCTTTGTGAGAACGAGTCCGCTGCGGCCCTTGATGGTTTCATCATCAGCATCGTCGTCCTGCATCTGCAGAGCATCAATCACCTCAGCCTCGGTCTTACCTACAGGAATGGTATAGAGGGCAGCCTTGTCTGTAAGCGTCTGTAGTGCGCCATTAGCCAGAACGGGATCCAAACGATAGTATTTGGTACTACCATCTGCAGTTTCTGTACTTTCACATTTTGTGTAATTACCACTTACGATTTTGTAATAAGATGATACGTCATCACCATTATTGAGGCCAGTAACTTCCACATAACCTCCACCATCGTTTACAGTAACAAAGATGTCACCTGTAGCAGCCTTGTATTCGTTGTCGTTAACCACGGTTGAACCCTTCTGGTAAGTAGTGATGCTCGGTGTCGATACCAGAGTGATGGTCTCCTGGGTCTTATCGGTGGCCTCATCGTCAACAATCATTGCATCGAAGGTGATGGGGTAGAGGCCAGCGGGTTCGCTGTTGACGGTAACGTCATCGGGGAACAAGGGATCATATTTACCCGTATAGCCGTTGGTCTTGTCGCTAATCTTAAAGAGGTAGGTGTAGGCAAAGCCCGACTTCCACTGGGTGTAGATGCTGGGAATCTGTGCTGTGGCACCCTTTACCTCGATAATTTCGCCTGAGCCGTCGATAGACTCCAGCGTGTAGTTGACACGCAGGTTGAGGTTTGTACCACCCTCGTTGGGCAGATACTGGGTAAAGTAGTTGCCTTCTGCCTCACCTGCAAACGATGCGGCGTTTGACGAGCGGCCCAGGTAAACGCTGCCGGGAGTCTTCTCGCCTTCCTCGGCAATGGTGTAGTTCAATGCGCCGAAGTCCACGATGGTCGACTGGTCACCTGTACCTTCAAACTTTACGTGAGCCTGGTTGTTGTCTGCATAATTGGCATCTGTGCTCGGTTTGTCTACTGTGGGGAAATATACCGTATAGGTTCCCTGGGTGTAGATGTTGTTAGCCACAGTTGTGAAGATGCGGGGTGTGTCGTTGTACTTCTTGTTTTCCCCACCGTTAGTTGCATCAGCCTCGTCTTTCAGAGCAACGGCAGCGGCATCGTAGAACTTCACATTTCTTACAGAATAGCCGGGAATAGTCTCGTAGATACCGATACGCACCTTGGTGCCGAGGCTGCGGAAAGTCAGCGTAACGGGGTTGGTGGCATCCTTCTTTGCGTAGTCAGCCTTCTCGACGGTCACCATATCTGAGATATAGCAATCCTGCAGGTCTTTAGCCTTACCTGTAAAGGTGTAAGCTTTGATAGTTGCGTCGGTTGTCGCATCTCCTACAGCCGTCTCTGGGGTAATGGCTGATACCAGCACCTCGCCATCGCCAGGAGTTCCCTCATAGATGGCCGTCTTCTTACCCGTTGACCAAGCAATGAAGTCATATTGGTCCTTGGTGTAGTCCCAGTACTTGATGGTCTGGCGGGTAATGCCCTTGTCTTGAGCGGGCTTGATCAGTCCTTTGCCTACGTATTCCCAGTTGGCTACGTTCGACTCTGTGGTGAAGGCGGTGTTCTCGGCATACTCTACCACGTAGTTGTCGAACACGATAGAGTTGTCGTTCGCAGCCCATGTCGACTGTGATCCTTTATAGCCAGTAACAACGAATTTCTTGCCTAAGAGGTCTGCAGCGGCAGAACCCGTGATTTCTCCTGCACGGGTGGTGTTGCCCTTGTTTGAGCTGAAAATGATGGGAACCTGCGGGTCCTCTTCTACTGGAGCCGGGGGCGACTGCGTCAGTTCGTCCTCGCTGGAGCATGCTGCCATGACGATGGCAACCAATGCTAAAGCCCAAAAATTGAAATGCTTCATAATGCTTACTATTTTTTGTTAATACTATTTTGTCATGATGAGTGATGTTTACATCTCTATCTCATGCGTTTCTTCTTCAAATTCCTTGACTACGGCGTCGAAGCCTGATCCTCCCGAGCGGCTGGGCACTGATATGGTGTCCATGTCCAGCTCTACGGTGAGCACCCCGCCCTTGTAGCGGTCCCTCACCTGTTGGGTAACGTCGAAGACGAAGGTGGAGTCAATACCGTTGTTGAACAGCAGCTTCACGTCCATGTAGTGCTTCTCCGTGTCGTGTACCTCTTGCTTGCTGTGCAGTCGTCCGCAGGCGTGTCCGCAGAGTCCGAAGTTCAGCAGTCGTCCACCGGCAATGTCCACCTTCTCGCCGTTCATGTCGCAGTCTTTCTTCCATCGTGTCTGGTAGGTAACGCTCACGGGGTCTTCGCCTCCGCGTCCGCTGTTGAGTACCGATGAGCGGGCGAATCCCGAGAGGGTGCCGGTGCCTTCTACGCCAACGATCTTGCCGTTGTTGTGGTGAACGATCACCTGCGTCAGGTAGATATAGGTAATGGGCTGCAGCACCATGTTGAGGCGCTTCACCCAGAGGTTGCGCTCTGGGTCGTACTCGAATCCCTTGTGCTCGCGGTCTATCTCGATGGCCTGCTCGTAGGCCGAGAACAGCTCCTCGGGCTCGTAGAAGGCGTGGCTGTAGCGCGGGGCATTGTAGCGGGCCTTCGCCATCGACTGGTTGGTGTAGACGGTAATGGAGTCGAGCGTCGTCGTCTCGTCGAAGTTCAGGCTCTGTACGCCGTCTTTTAGCTTGATGTCGTTGAACACCAGCATGTCCCAGAAACCGTAGTTGAACTCTCCCTGGAAGGTGTTTCCCTCGATGGTGTTCGATATCACCTTGGTATGGTGCGCATAGGGTGTGCTGCCCGTGAAGTAGCGGCGTATGTTGAACGTGTTGGGTATCACATAGCCTATCTCTCCCCAGATGCGGTAGTCTTCAGCGTCCCATCCGTAGTACCACTCGGCGCGCCAATCGTAGCGAACACCCACTTCCACTTCATAGTCCCAGTAGGCATCGAGCTCCAGTTCGGCAAACACAATCTTCGTGCTTGTGGGCTCCGCCTCAAAGAGGTGCAGCTCCGGCTCCGGCGAACAGGCGGTAAACAGCAGTGACAACGAGGCCATCATCGAGCGCTTATTCATGGGCGGCCCTCCTTTCTATCTCATAATTCCTAAAGCTCACTCCCCGCTTAGCCTTCCTCCGATAGAGCAGGTCGTAGCTCAGGGTAATCCCCACGCGAGTAGGCCCGAACCAGTTCCAGCGGTATTGGCGCTCTTTGAAAAGGCTGGGCGAGAGCGTCCACTTGTAGTAATACAGGTTGTCGGTGTAGGTGGGATCTACAGGGTTCTCATACTGATAGGGGTCGTACTTCGTGGTGAAGTAGCCTGCCTGTAGACTGAATTCCATGCGCCAGTGGCCGTTTCTGCTGAGGGGCGTCACATAGCCCAGGCCAATGCCGCCACCGAAACCGCTGCCCACCCATCCGCGGTCGGCATCGAAGCAGATGCCGTAAAGCCCCGCGTTGCCGTAAACCGACACGAACCAGCCCGCAAAAGCAGGGCTCAGCCTCTTTCTCCCATTAGCCCCATTGGCCCTATTGGCCTCATTAGCCCCAGAATTCCTCAGATAATACCTCCCCTCCAGCTGATATTGCCTTACCTGGAAATACTTGTGGGCATCGTAGTCTCTCCACCAGGGCATGTCGAACGAGCCGCCAACGGTAATGTGGCCGCCCTTGGGGTAGTATTCCAGCGCAATGTTCGGTATAGGGCACCAGCGGTTGTAGCCTGGCATGTAGATGCCATAGAAGAGCAGGTTGGTCTTTACGGCCAGCAGTTCTCTGCGGGCTATGGTGTCCGCAGTGACAACGGGCTGTGGCGTCTCGATAACCACGAGCCTCTCGTTGATCTCCGGCATCAGTGGCTCTTCTTCCGGTTGGGCAATCGTGACTTGTTCGGCAATCTTGTCTATCTCGAGCTTCTCGCCTTCGTACTTCTTGAAAAACAGGATGATACGAGCGGTTCTCAGGTGATGGAAGTATGTCTGCTTCAACCGGTTCCAGAGCTGACCGCCGCTTTCCTTTTGGAGTGCTGTCTTCAGAGTGACGATGTCGTTGGCGGGCAGATAGGTGTCGCACAGTTTCTTCACCAAATCGTAGTCTTTGTCGCCTGCCTCCTGCAGCAGCAGACAGAGTGTGCGATAATCTTCGGCCTCGCTGTCGAGATGGAATTTCTTCTCGTTGACGGGGAATCTCAGGTGCTGCCTGATAAAGTCGAACAACCATCTGGCACGTTTCTCGCCCAATATCTTGTTTTTCTCGTAAGAACCGTCGGGCGAGGCGGCACCCCTGACCACCATAAAGGCCAGCTCAAGACTGTCCTCATTGATTCTTGGCAGCACGTTGTTTTTCAGCTCAGTCAGGAACTGGTCGCCAGTCGCAGGCTCAGTCTGGTTGACGGCAAAGCCCACCTTTGCCGCTGAGGCCAGGAATTCCTCGTCGGACAACTGAGTGGACTCTGAGTCGAAGACAAAACGAACGTAGGGATATTTGCTGTAAAACGATGAATCGACGAGTAAGGTCGTATGGGCAGAAACGAGGCTCGGAAGCCACAGTAGCATTGCTCCTATGGCGCTCATTCTGCGGATATGTGTACCTTTATTCATCGTATCGTTTGCGTTAGAACTAACTTTCTGAACTGCAAATGTACGAAAAAAATTGTACTTTCGCGCGTATATGTGCAATTATTTTATTACAATCCGTCTTTTCTTATACAACAATTTGTCAGCATTGGATATAACAATTTGTCCAAACTGATTGATTATCAGATTGGTATAAGTTTTATGACTGGTTGCTGCTTTTTTGCTCGGAATTGGTCCGATATTCCGATGGTGTCATACCATATACTTCCTTAAAAGTGCGGTTGAAAGTGACCGTATTGGTCATGCCACATTCATTGGCGATGGCAGCAATGGTGTACTCTGGGTGCTTTAAAAGCAGTTTTGCTCCATACTCTACACGCTTGACGTTGATGTAGACGGAAGCATTCGAGGCATCGGAGTATCTCGACATGATATGTCCGATGCGATTCTTGTCGACACCGATGAGGCGAGCCATATCGTCGCGTCCGAAATTGGGGTTCAGGAAGAGACGGTCGCGCGTGATTTGTCCGTCAAGCTTAACGAAGAGACGTTCGTTTTCATCTGACGTAGGTTGTTGTTCTTCTTCCTTTTTGGGTTCTTCCTGAGGTTCCTTGATGTCTTCATTGGCCATGTTCCGGTAGGCTTCAAGACTATTGAGGACCTGAATCAGGAACCTGTTGCGACGGCGGATGCGGTGGGTGTAATAGACAACCATAAAGCCGCTGGTCAATCCCATGAGCACTAAGATGCCTAATATGTTGAGTATCGTGTTCTTCGTATCCACGTCCTCTTCCTTCTGAATCAAGTCCCAGGTCTTTTGCATCAGATTAGCGGACTTCTCAATGTGCAGGCTGTCGGCAATAGACTTGATTTCCTGACAATGCTTGGCTGCTTCTTCGTAATTGCCCATGCGTGTCTCTACCTGTGCACCAGTCGTGAGCATGGTAATCATGCGGTAGGAGTAGTTGTCTTTCTGGGTCCTGAGCATTTGACAGTAGTTGTGGATGATGTCGTGGGCTTCCGCATAGTACTTGTTGATGATCAGGTAGTTAAGGACGGCTTTGTCTATGATGTTATTGCCATTCGGCGCCTTTTTCCACTCGGCGTAGGCCTGGTCGGCCTCTTCCTGACGGCCAGCCTTGGCCAGCAGACTGGCGCGGAGACCGTAGACGAACCGCATCGTCTCTTTATTACCGTCGTCAATGCCGTTGATGTGGAGTATCGCCTCTTCCTGAAGGAGCGACATCCGCAAGGCATCGTTGTAGCGGCCGTCCTCTTGGTACATCAGCAGCAGGTCTGCGTAGTCGTTGCACAGCTCGTTGTATTTCCGGAAATAGTCGCTGTTTTTCATCATTTCTACAGCCTTGAGGCAGATTTCGTAGCCTTTCTCCTTCTGGCGGTGGTAGTGGGTACGCTTACCATAGACGAAGTCTGCCGTCGAGAGGTAGGCCTCATTCTTGTGGCGAATGGCTTTTTGCCGTAGTTCGTGGATATATTTGACCAGCTCGTCCTCATTATACATAATGTCGTGCGTGTGTACAAGCCGTTTCAGCAGCTCCATCTCGGTCTCGGGATTGCTTCTGGAATCTTTGTCTGCATAGGCACGTTCGTATAGTTTTGTGGCTTTGGTATAGTCTAACGTTGCGTAGAAGTAGTCGCCTTCAGTCATGTCCAACAGCCATTCCGGTGCCAGATGCCGTTCGCGCATTGTCTGTACGATGGCCATCGAGGTGTCGGTCTTGGCTGTCCTGTAAGCATGGTCGATGGTCAGCATACTGTCGGGCACAACAATACGGGCATCGCTCAAAAGCGACGCAGACAAAAGACTCACGATCAGAAGAAGATTCCTCATAGTCATTTATGATTATTCATGCAAAATGCCGGTAGATGGAGTTAGTGTTGTGATTTGAGAATAGTGTAGGGCAGGAACCCCTGTCGTACGAGTGTTTCGATGAGCGTACGAGACATGGCTTCGTTGTCCTTGCGCGTGTAGCGGATATCGGTAAACACCTGGGCCAGCGTCTCCTTGTGGTTGATGCGTACGAAGTGCAGGTTCTCGGGCAGGTGCTCTTTCTCATAGTAATAGGTGTCGATGTCCTTGCCCATATAGTCGTTGTATCGCTCGCTGTGGACGAAACTCTCCAGGGGCAGACGGTCGCTGAGGGCAGGCTCCTCGGCGGGCCATCCTACGGTGAGCGTGGCTACGGGGAACACCAGCTGGGGCAGGTGGAGCACGTCGATAATCTGCTGCGGCTGGTAGACGGTGGTGCCCAGGTAGCAGTAACCCAGCCCCTCTTCGTCCAAGAGGTTGCAGAGCGTCTGCGTGTAGAGCAGGGCGTCGGTGGCGGCATTGATAAACGACAGGAAGTTATCGTAGCCCGGCACCGCATTGCGGCATTTCGCCCAGAAACTGGTGCGGTTGAAGTCGGCGCAGATGGTCAGCACCACAGGCGCCTCGGTTACCATCGGTTGGCTGAAGTGTGCAGGTGCCAGCAGCTGCTTTATCTCGCTGGAGCGGGTGACGACAACGCTGTAAAGCTGCAGATTACCCATCGTCTGGGTGCGGCTGGCCTCCTGCATGAGGCGGTTCAGTAACTGTTCGTCGACGTCCTTGTCGGCGTATTTTCGTATGGTGCGGCGGGTTGTCAGATTTTTCATGTCTCTTCCTTTTTGGATGCAAAATTACAAAAAAATGCTCAAAAACTTGCAAAAGGCTCATTTTTTTTGTATCTTTGCACTTGAAATCGTGAGTCTGACTGGTGAAAGGTTGTGACAGTTGACAGATGACACCTGTTTTTTCGAAAAGTTACGCGTACCGCGGGCATGTGCGTGATAGAATAATAACCTGCGGTACGCGTAAATTCTTAGAAAACGATCTGTCATCTGTCATCTGTCATAAAAGGATGCAGATAGAAAAGAGCCTCCAAACGACCCGAAAAGGGGCTCCAAACGACCCGAAAAGTGGCCCCAAACGACCCGAAAAGGGGCTCCAAAACAATCTGTAAGAAACTGCATAAAGTGAGAATATGAAAAATGTATTAATGACCCTTGGTGCTCTGCTCGGCCAGCAGGCGCAGGCGGCGGAGGACGGACAGCAACCGAAGGCTACGCCCGAGCGCCCGAACATCATCTTTATCTTGGCCGACGATATGGGTTACGGCGACCTTGCCTGCTACGGCAATGAATATATCCAGACACCCAATATCGACCGCTTGGCGGCTACGGGTACCTCGTTTACACAGGCCTACGCTGGCAGCGGCATCAGTTCACCCTCGCGCTGTTCGCTGATGACGGGCAAGAATAGCGGCAATACCCGCATCCGCGACAACCAGTGCTATGCCGGCGGACTCACGGGACTGAAGATCAATCCCAAGGGCGACACTACCATCGTGCGCCGTGCCAATCTGCTGCCCGAGGATGTCACCTTAGGTACGGTGCTCTCGAAGGCGGGCTATCGCACCTGTCTGGTCAACAAATGGCATCTGGACGGCTACGATCCGCAGGCGGCACCCAACCATCGCGGCTTCGACGAGTTCTACGGTTGGACCATTGCCACCGTCCATAGCAACTCGCCTTACTATTATCCCTATTATCGCTTGCATGGCGATAGTTTGATCAACATCAAGGAAAACGAGCACGACGCCCATGTGCGCCACAATACGGAGATTTCTACCGATGATGCCATCCAGTTCATTCACCGCAACCAGAAGCGCCCCTTCTTCCTCTTCCTCGGCTACGACGCACCCCACGAGCCTTACAATATCGACGATACCTCGTGGTATGACGAGCAGGGAGACTGGTCGGAGAACACCAAGCGCTATGCGGCGCTGGTCACCCACATGGATTACAATATCGGACGCCTTTTAGGAGCACTCGACGCCCTGGGGCTGCGCGAGAACACGCTTGTCATCTTTGCCTCCGACAATGGAGCGGCGGTGATGGCTCCGCTGAAGGAGCTGAACTGCGGCGCAGGCTTGAAGGGCCGCAAGGGACAGCTCTACGAGGGCGGCATCCGCGTGCCCCTTATCGTCAACCAGCCCGGTCGTGTGCCTGCCCGTCAGATTGACAACCTCGTCTATTTCCCCGACTTCATGCCCACCTTGGCAGCAATAGCCGAGGGCGATGAGGTACCTCAAGACATCAATGGTATCGACATCTCACCGCTGTTCTACGGACAGGATATCGATACCGACAGTCGTCCACTTTATTGGGAATTCCCTGGTAAACAGCGTGCCATCCGACACGGAGAATGGAAGGCTGTGACGGTGAAGAAAAGTGCGCCGTTAGAACTTTACCGCATCAAGGAGGATCTGTACGAAAAGCACGACTTAGCTGGGGATTACCCGGAGGTTGTGAGACAATTAGAAAAGGAAATGAAACAGTTACGAAAGCCTTCGCCGAATTATCCTATTGATGATGAGTGAAGCAATAATGCCGTTTGGCAGGCCCGTCCACGTGATGCTGAAGCCTGTAGGGGCGCGTTGTAATCTTAGGTGCGACTACTGCTACTACCTAGGGCGCGGACTGCACGAGGGCGCGGTAATGAGCGAGGCGCTGCTGGAGGAGTTCATTCGCCAATACTTGGAGGCGCAGACAGTTCCTCAGGTGCTTTTTACGTGGCATGGGGGCGAACCGCTGCTCAGAGGTATCGACTTCTATCGGAAAGCGCTGGAGCTGCAGCGGAAGTATGGCAAGGGACGACAGATTGACAACTGTCTGCAGACGAACGGTACACTCCTGAACGATGAGTGGTGCCGTTTTTTCCATGATAACCATTTCCTGATAGGTATCAGCATCGACGGTACGCAGGCAATGCACGACGGCCACAGAGGCGATTCCTCTCGAAATGGAGAGGAAACGGGGTTCCGAGGGCGGTCTTGGCACGAGGTAATGCGAGGGATTGGCCTGCTTAAGCGTTACGGGGTAGAATGGAACGCGATGGCTACGGTAAATGCCGCCAACGTGGGGAGTCCTGTGGAATTCTACCGCTTTTTCCGTCAGATAGGCTGCGAGTTCCTGCAGTTTACGCCAGTTGTCGAAGTTTCTCGGAGGTGTGATGTGTCTTGGAGGAACGAGGATTCTCTGAAGTGTGAGATGAGTGATGAGAGTATTACGGCGGAGGAGTGGGGGCGATTCCTTTGTGCAGTTTATGACGAATGGGTGCGCGAGGATGTCGGAAGGGTGTTCGTGCAGCTGTTTGACGCTACGCTCGCCAATTGGTGCGGAGTAGCGCCGGGCGTCTGCTCAATGGCTCCCACCTGTGGACAGGCAGCGGTGATGGAGGCCGACGGCAGCGTCTATAGTTGCGATCACTTTGTGAGTCCTGCCTATCGGTTGGGGAATATCCGGCAGCAGGAGGCCGGTGGACGGCAGTCTACCCTAGTCAGCGGACAGCAGCCTACGCTCAGTTCACTGCTCTATAGCGAACGCCAGCAACAGTTCGGGCAGTCGAAGTTTACCTCGTTGCCGCAGCAATGTCGCGAGTGCCGCTGGCTTTTTGCGTGTAACGGCGAGTGTCCCAAGAACCGCATCGCTGTCGACTGCTATGGTAATCCCGGCCTGAATTGGCTCTGCGGCGGCTATCGACAGTTCTTCAGTCATGTGGCTGCTGATATGGACTTCATGAAGTCGGAGATTGACGCAGGACGTGCTCCCGCTAATATTATGCGCGCAAACCTTAAAAAATAGCAGAATCCTTTGGTAGTATCAGAAATTTTGCCGAAATTTGCAGCAAAATTCACAAGGATATGGCACAAGAACAGAATAACAACGCTGGAAATACCGAGCAGGGCGAGGTACGTAAGGTAGTAGAGGTAAGACCTCCGGTGCTGGAGTGTGACGTAGTGCGCTTCCAGAACAACAAGGAGAAGTGGGTGGCTTTCGTGGGACTGCTCGATGGTCGTCCCTACGAGATTTTCACTGGTCTTCAGGACGACGATGAGGGTATTGTGCTGCCCAAGACCGTCACCCGAGGGAAAATCCTGAAGCAAGTCAACTCCGACGGTTCCAAACGCTACGACTTCCAGTTTGAGAACAAACGCGGTTACAAGACCACCGTCGAAGGACTGTCGGAGAAGTTTAATCCCGAATACTGGAACTACGCCAAGCTGATCAGCGGCGTGTTGCGCTACGGAATGCCCATTGAGCACGTTATCAAGCTGGTGAGTTCGCTGGAGTTGCGCGATGAGAGCATCAACACGTGGAAAATAGGAGTGGAGCGTGCGCTGAAGAAATATGCTACCGGTCCTATCGATACCCCAGAGCTGAATGATGAAACAGCAAACGTACGTCAGGCTGGAGAAGCTGAGGATTAGGGCTTTCCACGGAGTTTTGCCGCAGGAACGAACCGTAGGGGGCGATTTTACCGTCACTCTGCGCATAGGTTATCCCTGGGAGCAGGCGATGGAAAGTGACGATGTTGCCGATACGCTGAATTATGCCGCCGTCTATGAACTGGTGAAAAGGGAGATGGCGGTGCCCTCAAAGCTGCTGGAACATGTGGCAGGACGTATTGTCCGTTCATTGATGCATACGTTTCCTGCCATTTCCTCTATCGACCTTTGGCTGACGAAGGTGACCCCTCCGATGGGAGCCGACAGCGAGGGCGCGGGAGTGGAGATACATTTAATAAATGATAAAACCGACTGACGTTTGAGGAGTTTTTAACAGAAAAGCAGTACCTTTGCACCGATGTTACGAAGAAGATTGTTGATTGCCATAGGATTGCTCTTGTGTGTCGTACTGTCTACCGACGGTGCGACAAAGCGGTTTAAACTGTGCATTGATGCCGGACATGGCGGTAATGATGCGGGGGCTATTGGTAAGATTTCAAAGGAGAAGACGCTTACGCTGCGCTATGCGTTGGCCTTCGGGCGCATGATTGAGCAGAACTGTCCCGACGTGCAGGTAATCTATACCCGCAAAACCGACCGGTTTGTTGAGTTGTGGCAGCGTGCCGAGATAGCCAATAAGGCAAAGGCCGACCTTTTTGTCTCCGTTCATATCAACGCTCTGCCCAAAGGCCATGTTGCCCGAGGGTATCAGACTTATACCTTGGGTAGAAGCCGTCGCGACGGCAACAAACAAGGCTATATAGAGAATCTGGAGGTGGCTAAGCGTGAGAACTCCGTCATCCTTTACGAGAAAGACTATCAGCAGCATTATGAGGGGTTCGACCCCAATTCTCCGGAGAGTAACATCCTCTTTGAACTTGTGCAGGATAAAAATCTGGAGAACAGCATCCAGCTGGCAAAGTTCATACAGAAGAACATCTGTGCGGCTACCGGGCGTCAGGATAAAGGTGTGTATCAGGACAATTTGGCCGTACTGCGACTGACGTCGATGCCTGCCTGCCTGATGGAACTGGGTTTTATCTCTACAGCCGATGAGGAGCAGTACCTGAACTCCGACCGAGCCTTGCAGCAGTTTACTCGAGGATTCTACAATGCCTTCGTGGCTTATAAGAATAAGGTGGCACCAGGCATCAGCGTGCCCTACAAGCCAGCTGCCGAGATTCCCGTGGAGCAGAAGCCACAACCGGCAAAGGAAACCGCAGTGCCGGAAACACCGGCATCTCAGGAAGTACTGGAAACTCAGGATAATCTGGCATCTCCAGAAAAACGGGATATTCCGGCAACTCATGAAAATCCGTCTGCTGCAGAGAAAATGCCGTCTACAGCTCCTGTTTTTAAGGTGCAGATCCTAGCCAGCGCCACTCCGTTGAAGACTGGCAATCGTCAATTTAAAGGACTTACCGACGTTTCGTCCTATCAAGAAGGCGGTATGTATAAGTATACGGTTGGCGCTTCGTCCGACTATCAGGAAATCTACCAGTTGCGCAAAAGCATTGTCAGTAAGTTCCCGCAGGCTTTCATTATTGCCTTCAGGGGCAGCGAGAAGATGGATGTCAACGAGGCCATTCGGGAGTATAAAAGTAAAAAGGTGAAAAAGTAAAAAAAGAACGCGATATGAAATTCTTTACAAAGGAAGTACAGATAGCCTTAGTGGCCATCGTTGGATTGGTGATTTTGTTCTTTGGTATGCAGTTCCTCAAGGGATTGAGTATGCTCTCCAACGGCAATACGTATATTGTGAAGTTTGACAACGTTACTGGACTGTCGGCTTCAAGCCCTGTCTATGTCAACGGTGTGAAGGTAGGTACCGTGGAGTCCATTGACTGTGACTATGCCCGTCCCGATCAGATTATAGCTTCCGTAGGGCTGGATGAGGAGCTGAAGCTGCCGCAGGGAACGACGGCCGAGATTGCCAGCGACCTGTTGGGCAATGTTAAACTCGAACTGCATCTGGGTGAGCGGTCGGCAGGACTGCTGGCTGACGGCGACACCATTATCGGTGGCATGCAGTCGGGACTGATGAGTAAGGCTGCCGGCATGTTGCCCCAGATACAGCAGATGCTGCCAAAGTTCGACTCCATATTGGCCAGTGTCAATGCGCTGCTGGCTGATCCGGCGCTGAGTCATTCGCTGCACAATATCGAGGGTATTACCGCCGGACTGTCGACCACGGCTGCCGAACTGAATACGCTGACGGTCAGCTTGAACCGCCAGTTGCCGAGCATCATGGGAAAGGCTGATGGTGTGATGGCCAATGCCGATACGTTAACCCGCAACCTGAACGATTTGGACCTTGCCGCTACAATGGCTAAGGTCGACCAGACCCTGAAGAATGTAGAGCAGATGACAGCTAAGCTGAACTCGAATGAGGGAACACTGGGACTGCTCATGCGTGACCCCGGTTTGTATAATAATCTGAACGCCACGATGATGCATGCCGATTCCCTGATGATTGACCTGAAGAGCCATCCAAAACGCTACGTCCACTTCTCGGTTTTCGGCAAAAAAGATAAGTAATTTTAATTTTGTCTAAATAAGTCATTTTCTGAAAAGCCGATAAGTGGTTCTGTAAAGAGTTGATAATAAAGAAGTTGTATTTCTGCAAGACGATGGTTTGATGATAATTCGTGAAACATCTTAAGTTGCCAAGTCTTAGATAGTTACGTGAGAAACTTTTTGATGTACTATTTTTGTGGATTTGCATATTTCGGAAAAATGTACGACCTTTGCAGTCGGATTAAAAATCTCAAGAAGATAAACATTTTTATAAATAACTAAGAACGCCAGATGCAAAACAGACATAAGGCGCTGTGGGACAACTGCCTCCAACTCATACGGCAGAACGTCAACGAGCAGCAATATCAAACGTGGTTCGAGCCCATCGTCTTCGAGTCCTACTCGGAGGGCGACGCCACATTGCTGTTGCAGGTGCCCAGTGCTTATTTCTGTGAATATCTCGAGCAGCATTTCATCCGCCTGATGTATTGGGCGCTGATTAACAGCTTCAAGGCTAATGTTAAGCTTAACTACCGCATTGTTACCGATAAGGAGCATGATCTGAACCGTGTTGAGGAACAAGACAAGCCTGCCGATATTGACGTACCGGTCGCCAGCAGTCGTGCTAACCAGTCACCAACGCCGCTTGATGCTACTCCTCGCGACCTCAATCCGCAGCTCGACCTGCATAAGACGTTCCAGACGTTTATTGAGGGCGACTCCAATAAGTTGCCGCGCACGGTGGGACTCTCTATCGCCGAGCATCCCGGAAAGTCGACATTCAATCCTTTCTTTATATACGGTCCATCAGGTTGTGGAAAGACCCATCTCATCAATGCCATTGGTGTGCGCTGTAAGGAGGTCTATCCGCAAAAGCGCGTACTCTACGTGTCGGCCCGCCTCTTTCAGGTGCAGTTTACCGATTCTGTGCGCCGTAATACGACCAACGACTTCATCAATTTCTATCAGTCCATTGATGTGCTGATAGTGGATGATATTCAAGAGTGGGCTACGTCACCGAAGACTACCGACACGTTCTTCTACATCTTCGACCATCTGTTCCGTATGGGTAAGCAGATTATCCTGGCCAGTGACCGTCCGCCCGTGGACCTTGCCGGCGTGAAGGATCGCTTGTTGACACGTTTCTCTTGCGGACTTATCGCAGAGTTGGAGAAGCCCAATGTGCAGCTCTGTATTGATATCCTCAATGCCAAGTGTCGTCGTGACGGTCTGAAGATTCCTGCCGACGTTATCCAGTTTATTGCTGAAACGGCAAATGGTAGCGTACGCGATCTGGAGGGTGTTATCAACTCACTCATGGCCTACAGCATTGTTTATAACAGTGGTGTGGACATGCGACTGGCAGAGCGCGTCATCAAGCGTGCCGTGAAAGTTGACAACCATCCGTTGACGGTAGACGATATTCTGGAGAAGGTGTGTGGACATTACAACGTCCCCCAGCAGCATGTGTTCAGTAAGAGCCGCAAGCGCAACTACGTTCTGGTGCGACAGGTTTCCATGTACTTGGCACAGAAATACACCAAGATGCCTGCTTCGCGCATCGGCCAGCTTATCGGTGGCCGCGATCATTCAACAGTGCTCCATAGCTGTAGTACCGTTGAACAGCGCCTAAAGGTTGACAAGGCTTTCTCTGCTGAGATAAGCAGCATTGAGAATTCCTTCAAGCTGAAGAACTAATAACTCGCTTCTATAGCGAGTTTTTTTGTTTTCTGTTGTGCTTTTGTGAAAAACAGAAACAAACTTACGAATGATTATTAAACTTCGGAGCCCTTTTTTCGTCAAATTGTAAAATTTTTGCAAAAGATGAAGAACGTTTTCCGTTTATGTGTCGTCCTGTTGTTGGCTGTGCAGGGCGCTAAGGCTGGCTCGCTTGACGATATCCGGCAGGCTTTGGAACAGTCATCCGTCAGTCAGGTACAGGAAAAGGTATATATACATACCGACAATCAGTGTTATTTCGTGGGCGATACACTTTGGTATAAGGCTTATGTGGTGAGGGCTGATAACTTGAAGCCGACGGATATGAGTCGTATTCTCTATGTGGAACTGCTGTCGCCCGACGGTTTGCTGGTGGAACGCCAGAATATCATTGTTGCCCCAGAGGGCCATACCTGCGGGCAGTTCGTCTTGCGCGATTCGCTTTATTCCGGTTATTACGAGTTGCGTGCCTATACCCGCTGGATGCTCAACTTCGGCGTCAGTGAGCATATGTACACCAAACAAGAAACGTGGTTGTTCTACAACCGTCAGATGGCGGAAGACTACTACCGTATATGGGACGGTCTCTATTCACGCGTGTTACCTATATATAGTAAGCCGGAGACTGCGGGCGACTACGATGCCCGAAGAATGTATCAGCGTCCGAAAACCCGTATACAGAAGCCGAAGAAAGAGGAACTCTTTGTAACATTCTTTCCAGAAGGAGGTCATCTGGTGGAGGGACTGCAGAGTCGTGTGGCCTTCGAAGTGGTTGACCAGTTAGGTGAGGCGGTCGACATCAAGGGAACCCTCTTTCAGGGTGACCGGAAAATCGGCGATGTCGCTACTTCGCACATGGGACGAGGCGTTTTCGAAGTAACTCCTGATGGCAAACGCATGAAGACGGAGTTTACTTGGCGTGGGAAGCAATATTCGTTTCATCTGCCTAAGGCCGAGAAGAGTGGGTTAGTGCTTACTCTTGACGGCGATCATGTAAAGATTGCCTCCAAGGGATTGCCGCCAACGGGACAATATGCCTATTCGGTGCTCTGCCGCGGTGTGCTGAAGCATTTCGAAGAGATGGCGTTAGCTGGCGATGCCACCATCAGTGTTTCTCTGCCGAAGGACAGTCTGCCCGTGGGTGTCAACAATCTGACCATATTTGATAACGATGGTCATATTCTGGCTGACCGCTTGTTTTTTGTCTCCAGTGTTCCCAGTAGTCCTAACAGTCCCATTGGCTTCATCACGCCCGTTGAGCCCATGAGTCCTACCAAGACTTATGAGCCTTATGAGCAGATCAGTGTCGATATGCAACTGCCGGTGCCCGAGACTACCTTCTCTATTTCCGTGCGTGATACCCGTACCGATGAGCCTACCTACAATGATGGTAACGTGATGACCGATTTGTTGCTGAGCAGTGAGTTGCGCGGTTTTATTGCCAAACCAGCCTACTATTTTGAAAGTAACGACGACCTGCACCGCCGTCACCTCGACTTATTGCTAATGGTGCAGGGTTGGCGCAAATATAACTGGGAGGAGTTGAACGATACAGCCCGGAAGATGCGCTATGAACCGGAGAAGACGATGACGGTTAGTGGTGCTGTCTATAAAATGCTGGGTATTCATAATGTGGAACCAGAGGAAATACCATCCTGGCAGAACAATATGGGTAGGGTAGGTACGAAGTCGCCTTCGGCCATTGTGGATGAAGACCCGTGGGCAGAGAAAGAGGAGTCTGGCTTGATTTCAACCGATGAGGTTGGAACAGGAGGAATGTCTCCCGATGATATTTCTTCTATTGAATACGGTAGTTTGTCGTATGCCAATGAAGAGTTTGGCGTCAATCACGGCGGACTGAAGCATGAGGTGATGGTGGAGGCTGAAATCATGATGGGCGACGAGATTGCCGGCGGTACACAGATGACGCAGGACGGCGGACGTTTCCAGTTTCAGATACCGCCTTTCTACGGTGCTACCTTCATGAACCTGAAAGCATATAAGGAGAAGGACTCGCTTAAGAAGTCTATGGCGTCGCGTAGCGATGCGTTGGTGTTCCGAGAGGATGCTTTTGCCGACTATTATGTGAAGCGCGATATGCCTTATCCTGTCTTTACCCATAAGTACAACTTCTATGAGAATCATGCTCCAGAGTGGGAGGTGACGATTGATGAAGACTCGCTGTCGGAACTGTCGATGGAGAACGACGTCCATCAGCTCGGCAATGTCAACGTACAGGGACGGCGCCGTGGTCGTAGGGCTGTTGACTGGAACAAACCCGCTTTTGTCCGTGATGCCTATGACCTGTATAACGACCTGACGGACTATGGTCTTTCGTTTGGTAAGTATGATATGCGTCAGTTCCCCTTGCAGGTGGCGAAGTTTGTTTTTGGTAATATGGGACTTCCCGTACACTTCAATGTGGATGGACGACTGAATGGACAGACCTATTGGCGCAACTACGACTTCACGGGGAATTTGAGTGAAGAAATGGCCGAGGCTGCCCAGAATAGGGAAAAGACACGTGCCGCTGCTGCTCTCTATAATAACCTGAAGCTCGGACGACTGCAGAATATCCGTATCTTCAGCGACTATGAGCCGCGCAATGAGGATTCCACGATGGTGCGCAGCATCTATTTGGCAGATGCTACGGTGGAGATGGAACCCATTGCCAACGATGGCGTACAGGTAGTTTATAGGGACCGTCATATCTACCTGCACGGTATGAATGAGCCGGCAGAGTTCTATCAGCCCGACTATAGTCGTCGTCCGCTTGGAGAGACTCCCGTTGACTATCGGCGCACCCTCTATTGGAACCCCAATGCGCGGAGCGATGAAAACGGCCGTTTTACTGCCACCTTTTATAATAATAGCAAGGAGACGCGCATCAAAATAAGCGCCGCCGGAGTTACCCCCGACGGCTGCCTGATGTATTCGAAGTAGTTTTTTAGAAAAATACCTTCTTGGTTTTTCCGCCCTCGCGGATGATGTTGAGGCCGGGTTTCAGGCTGTTGAGTTTTCTGCCTTGCAGGTCGAACACTTGTTTTGTTTGTTGTGACTCAGTCACAACAGACTGAACATTGTTCGTCAACTTGCCGTCGATGTAGTCGGGCAGGTAGTAACCGAGATGGGGTGGCTGGTTATAAGCAGTATTCTGCCAGGCAATACCCATGCGGTAGGTGTGGTCGTGCATCAGCGTTGGTACACGGTATTTAGAAGTTGTTGTAGTGGTGTAGATGTTCAGGGTTGCATTGTCTTTGGTACTCCACAGTATCACTTCCTCCCGCCAGTCGCCAAAGAGGTCAACCGACAGGCAAGGCGTAGACTTTGTACTATTGCACGATGACGGACTGCCGAGGTTTCCAATAGGTTTTCCATTGACTCCGAGTGTCGAACCATTGTATTTTGAGATAGTGGTGCCGTCGAGCAGTTCATCCTGCAAGTCCCCGTCCCAGTAGATGCGGAAGTTCATGGAAGGTTTATTGGTGCCCACTTCTTTGCTTGTCTGAACATTGAATGGATTCTGGTTCCGTGAGCCACTGTCAAAGCCACCGTAAGCAGACCAGAACTCATAACCTCTGCTGCCAGCTACAATGTCGGCAGCGCAGCCGCGTCCATTGTCTTGTCCGCTCTGTCCGCCCTTGGATATGATCTCGCCAGTGGCTGCATCATGAATATCCCACGCGTATGTACCTTTCTCTTCATGCACGTCAAATACTTCCAGTCCGGGACGGTCAGGGTCGAGGTCGCCCAAATGAATGGCATCACCGTGTCCGAAGCCTGTGCCGTAGAGCAAACGGCCATCGTGGTCACAGCCTGCTGCTCCCCAGATAATCTCATCGCTGCCGTCACCGTCGACGTCAGCTATGCTCATGTTATGATTACCGTTCTGCATCATGGTTCCACTACCGCTACCGCTGGTTGGCTTACAGCCGCTATAGTTCTTTATTGATGCTTTGCCGTTGGCGTCCCAGGTGGTTACGCTGTAGCTGCTTGTTGTTGTCGAAGCGTGAAGCCAGCGTGGGTGCAGTTGCTGTCCATCGAAATCCACCGCCCAGACGTAGGCATAGCTATAATAGCCGCGACAGAAAATACCGCTGGGTTTTTCTTCTGGGCCGTCCAGATAAGCGGTGGCAGCGAGGTAGCGTTCGCCTCGATTGCCGTAACTACCTTTGTCGCTCTTACCTGATCTTGAATCCCAGTTATAGGAACCTTCTGCCTCGCTTAATTCACATTTGGCATTGCGGTTGGGATAATAGGCGATGGTATGGATTGCTTCACCAGTTTCCCCATTGAATACCGTCAGGTACTCGTGACCGCCATTGATGCGACCAGAGCCTTCTGTTACCCAATCCTTGCTATTGTCGGCAATCTTAATCTTATCATCAGTAGCAGCCTGGTTCACGTAGTTTCCCTTACCGTCTTTCGAACCCGGAGCCGTTTTGCACATCATTTCCGCCTTTCCGTCACCGTCGTAGTCGTAGACCTGGAATTGCGTGTAATGGGCGCCGGCACGGATGTTCTTCCCTAAATCGACGCGCCAGAGAAGAGTTCCATCCAAACGGTAACAGTCGATGATAACGTTGCCTGTAACACCGTTATGTGAATTGTCCCTGGAATTCGAAGGGTCCCACTTCACAAACAATTCGTATTGCCCGTCGCCGTCCACATCGCCTACAGAGCAATCGTTGGGCGTGTAGGAATAATCCTGACCATCGGGATAGTTCTCCTCCACCTTCACTTTGTTAATGGTGTTGCTTGTCTTGTAAGGTTTCGTCTTGCCATCTGAAGGCCGCTGCAGTTTTACCTCCAGATAAATGTTCCCCCACGGCTTTATAGCCTTTGATGTCTCCGTAACCTCCCCGTTCACCTTTGTCACAATCTGGTATTCCGAGGTGGCTGAGCCGCCGTTGTCAGTGTAGTTGGTTACTTTAACATTCTCGGCAATGGTCTTGCCGTCGCGGATGATGTCGAAGAGTGTAGCGCTTTCACTGTCGCTGCCTAAGAAACGCCATGAGACGAAGTTCTTAGTGGCTGACATGGGTATAGCGACGAGTCCGCGGTCCAGCTTCTCCATCTGGCTGATGGGGGTAATCTGTGCAGAAGCAGCCATAGTGGTAGCCGTCAGCAGTGCTGTAAGTAATAGTATCTTCATGATTTGTTCAGTTCTTAGTTTGTAATTTGTGTGCAAAGATACAATTATTCAAACTATTACAGAAGTAAAAATCAAAAATTGCAGGAAGAAAATCGCAGATTGATGGTGTAATGGCGGTAAAAGTTCGTACCTTTGCAGCCATAAAACAATAAGATAACTAATAACTAAGGCAAATGAGAAGATTATTATTGGTGCTCCTTCTGGGGCTAATGACCATCGGTGCCAACGCTCAGCGCGTCATCGACAAGTTGGATCGTGGACTCGTGGCTGTTCCTCAAGGTGACAAGACGGGACAGGATTCCCGTTTTGGTATGACGGGTTCGGGTATCTTCGTTTCATGGAGAATTCTGCCCACAGAGTATTATGACACGAAGTACAACCTCTATCGAGGCAGTACGAAGATTGCCAGCGATCTTACGGTTTCAAATTTCCAGGACAATAGCGGAACTAAGAGCAGTATCTATAAGGTGGTGCCTGTGGTGAAGGGAGTTGAGAAAATGGAACTGGCTGCTGAGTGCAAACCTTGGAACCACCAGTATTGGGAAATTCCCGTCAAGCCGGTGGTGAACCGTAATGGTGCCACTGTCGAAGCCTATTCTCTGAACGACTGCTCGGTGGCCGATGTTGACGGTGACGGTCAGATGGAGTTTGTCGTCAAGCGCCGCAATGACTCTGGCAACCTGCGCTTGGCATCCAACAAAACTGACTTCAACCTGCATGAGTGCTATAAAATGGACGGCACCCGCCTGTGGTGGATAGATATGGGACCTAACCTTATGTCCGGTCCAGATGAGCAATTCGACCTTGTACTTTATGACTGGGATCAGGATGGCAAGGCAGAAGGCATTATGCGCGGTTCCGACAATATGATTATCCACACGGCTACGGGCAAGACCATTAAGATTGGCAATATGTCAGCCGGTTTTGGCAGTGACCGCCCTGAGTATATGGGCGTTGGCAATGAGTACCTGCTTTATATCAATGGTGAGACGGGTGAGCCTTACGGTTGGGACGGCTCTGAGAATTGGACTCCTATGGCCTATCCGCTGCCGCAGTTTGAAAAGAACGAAAACTATGGCGACGCTGGTATATGGGGCGATCTTGGCCACCGCATGCAGAAACATTATTTCGGAGCTCCCTACTTTGACGGTCGCAACCCCAGCATTTTCTTGGGTCGTGGCTGCTATACGCGTCATAAGTTCTGCGCCCTTGATGTCAATCCTACTACTCATGAGCTGACGCAACGCTGGCGTTGGAACTGCTATGAAGGCAATTCTCCGTGGTTTGGTAACGGTTTCCACAACTTTGCCATCGGAGATGTCGATATGGACGGTCGTGACGAGATTATCTTCGGCTCCATGATGATAGACGATACCGGCTATGGATTGGCTACAACCGGTTATGGTCATGGCGATGCTGCTCATTGTAGCGACCTCGACCCCTACCGTTGGGGGCTGGAGCAGTTCGTCTGTCTGGAGGGACGTGACAAGCCGGGTGTTTGTTATACCAATGCTGCCTCGCAGACTGTCTATTATCAGAATGGTTCTGGCGGCGACAACGGACGTGCTATGGCCGGTAACTTCCAGAATACCTATCCTGGTGGCGTAGGACGTTCAGCTCAAGGCGGTCTGATTAGTCTTGCCAGCGACAAGGTGATTGAGGGCGACGCCCACATGAACGGAGACGACTATTGGAATATGCGCATTTACTGGGATGGTGACCTGCTCAGCGAGTTCATGGATTCTCCTGGTGCCCAAGAGCGGGCTCCAGTAGTTTACAAATATGCCGGTCATGCGGAGGTAGGCACGGGCCGTACCTATGCTAACGACCGTTGTTGGGGAGGTGAGGGTAACCTCAATAACTCCTCCAAGAATAACCCTAGTTTCCTCGGTGATATTCTCGGCGACTGGCGCGAGGAATTGGTTATTCGTCAGGGTAACAGCTCACTGCGTATCTATATATCCTCCTATCCTTCGCAGTGGGGCATTACCACCTTGTGGGCCGACCATCTCTATCGAAATGGTATGACTTGGCAGTCGGTGGGCTATAACCAGCCACCACATCCCAGCTTCTTCCTTGGTGAACTGGAGGAGATTACCAACTGTCCGCCGGCTCTGACGTTAGAGGGTCGGACAGAGGTTCAGAATGGTGGCTCTATTACCACAACCGACGACCACCTTCTGGTATCTGGCTATGAGGACAAGACCATTGTTGTGCAGGACGGTGCTTCACCTTATATATTAACAGTCAATGCTCCTGCCTGGGTGAAGGGCAGTGGCGGTACCCCCGACGAATCGGGCGCTATCTTTGCCAAAGCATCGACTCCCAAGCAGCCCGAGCGTACCATCATCAGTTATAAGACGAAGCTTACTGGCGGTGCTTTCTCGGGAGCTACCCGTTTGGTGAAACAGGGTGAGGGTGAGTTGGAACTGCCTAACGTAGTGGAGAAACATACTGGCGAGACCAATATATGGCAGGGCACGCTTCGGTTTGATGGTACGTTAGAGGCATCTCCCCTTTGGCTGAATCGTCACACAACGCTCATCTCCGATGGTGGTAAGTTCCTGGGCGGCATAAAGGCCGACTATAACGCTACCATCTATCCTGGCGGTCAGGATAAGGTAGGTGCTATCACGGCTTCAACACTTTCGCTGGGCTTTGGCTCTCGCATCGTGTTGGATGCCAGCAACGGAAAGGTCGACCAGATTAACGCCAGCGTCCTGACGATTGAGGCCAAGACGGCTCCAGTTTGGAAGAACTACGGTCCGCGCTATAAGTCCCCCATTCTGCAGATCAATGCTTTAGAGACCTTGGCTTCCGGAACCTATGAACTGGGTACTATCGGTAGTGTGACAGGCAATATCTCCGACCTGCTGCTTGAGGGAATCGACAATACCGTCAAGGCTTCTCTCAAGTATGAAGACGGTAAACTGTTGCTTGTTATAGAAGGAATGCGTTCCGCTGGTTTGGTGACTTGGAACGGAACTTCGTCTAATAACACATGGCAGCAGGCTGTATCCACAAACTTCCTTGCAGATGATAAGGAAACCGAACAAGTATTCGGTGACGATGTTGTGTTCAACGATAACGCTGTAGCTACTACGTTGACGATTAAAGGCTCCGTCAGCCCCAAGTCGGTAACCTTCGACAACGAGACAAAGAACTATACCCTGAGCGGCGACAGTATTGTTGGCGGAGGCCCCATCACTAAGAATGGCAAGGGCACGGTTACCCTTAACAACTGGAACCATACGGGTGCCACCACTATTAATAAAGGTATTCTTGTTGTTGGTATGTTGGCCAACACTAAGGGACAGGACTGGGGCGCACTTGGTAATGCCTCGCAGCCCATCTATGTGAACGATGGCGCTACTCTGCGCACCAATGGTACCATCATCACTGATCAGGTGCTGAATATCAGCGGAGAGGCAACAGTCGATGTGCCTTCTGGCAAGAGCATCATCTTCAACAAGGGCATCAAGGGTCCTGGCGCTACACTCGTCAAGAGCGGTGCGGGCTCTATGGAGCTGGGTACTCAGCTGAATACCTTCCCTAAACTGATTATCAAGGCGGGAACGGTTGTCTCCAATCATTCGTCGTTCAACGACAGATTGCCCAAGACAGTAGAATTTGATAACGGTGTGGTCTGGGGTGCCAATGAGGGCGGCACTGCCGGAAATGTGGCTAATAGCACTAACTTTATAGTTCCCAAGGGCAAGACAGGTACTTTCTATGGTTCTTACAGCGGCACTCATACAGGTACGCTTACCGGCGAAGGAACGTTCAATGCCTATACTGGTGGTGTACGCTGCTATTGGAAGGGTGACTGGAGTGCTTTCACGGGCGTTGTCTATGCCGGCAAGCAGAACCGGCAGAACAAGCCTTCATACGATCCGGTGTTCTCTTACTACAATAACAAAGGTCTGCCCAATGCCACACTGAACGTCAGGGCCGAGGTGACGGTAAGTAATACTGGCCCCAAGAATGGTGACTCTTCTTTCGATATTCCTGTAGGCGCAGTGGCAGGCTCGGGTACCTTGGCAGGTAATGGCACTTGGATCTTAGGAACCAAGAATACAGACTTTTCTATTGGTACGCTGACTGTCAATGCCAAGGTTGAGAAACGCGGAACAGGCAAGATGAGCATGACTGCCGGTAAGATGAACGGTGCACTGACGGTGTCGGAAGGTACGGTGGCCTTCAACGATCCCCAGTTTACCACTCTCCTCCACGGCACGGCTGCTACTACCGTTAGAAATGGTGGTCGTATAGTCGGTCAGGGACTGCTCAATGCGCTGACGCTTCTGAAGGGCTCAGAGCTTATTCCTTGCGGTTCTTCTTATTTGGAAACCTCGCCGGGTACCATCAAGTGCAATGGTACTGTCTCTGTCAATGAGGGGGCTGTAATCAACTTCCTGGTTAATTCGTCCAAAAACTCTACTTTGCAGGCGAAGACCCTGACTATGAACGGTACGGTAAAAGTTTCAATCGTGGCTGAACGTGGATTGAAGGCTGGCGACGAACTGAAGTTGTGGACGGTAAGCGGTACTTTCTCCGGCACTCCGAAGTTTGATCTTCCTGCCGGTTATGTCTGGGATACCAGCCGCATCAATGAGGGTGTGCTTGTCGTGAAGGACATCGATACTGGTATTTCGACAGCTCTTGCCGACAAGGATGCTTGCAATGTCTACGACCTGCGCGGCCACTTGGTAAGCCGTCAGGCTACTGCCACCAGTACCGAAGGCCTTGCTTCTGGTGTATATCTCCGTGGTGGCCGAAAGGTGATTGTGAAGTAATTTCGTTGTCATAAACCATGCTGCAGCCGTCGTTCCGTATTGGGACGACGGTTGTTGTTATAGGGGGGAGTGGTTCAAAAAACGTAGTAAAAACGCAAAAATTATTGGTTAGATTTCTTGCGTTATATCAAGAAAAGCGCTACCTTTGCACCCGACTACAACAATTCTTTGAAGATTATCTTACTTAATTAATAACTAAAAAACAAACAATTTATGAAGAAAAGACTACTTATGATGGCTTTGACCATGGTGACAGGAGTAGGTGCTTTTGCTTACAATGCAGGCGATTACATCTACACAATGACGGCCAAGTACAAAGCAATTGAGAACAATCTCGTTCAGAACGGTGCCTTCAGTGAGGGTGTCGGTGGTTTGGAAGGTTGGACCAATGAGGCTGGTGGCGAACTGAACAGTGCTGCCTGGGAAGTAACAACCAATGCTAAGGACGGCTTGGCCGCCCTCAGTAGCGTCAGCGCTGCTGCCGATGGTGAGAATGTAGGTGTGATGAGAGCTTGGACAGGCATGTCGGGTATCTACGCCATCTCTTTCTGGATTAAGGCTAACGAGGCTACCGTTAGTGCTGTTACGGCTGGAAATACCAACTACATTGACTTCTTCGTGAATGCTACCGGTGTTGCCGATAAGACAGATTCTCGTCAGGTGGCAGAGGCTTTCAGCTTCAACAATGAGTGGACGCAAGTTGTCGACACCGTTGAAATGCACGAGGGCGACTATCTGGTGTTTGTTGCTTCAAAGGTTTCTGAAGGTACGCAGATGACCGACTTCCAAATTAATAAGGTGAATTCGGTATACGATACCCGTGTCGTTGATCGTCTGATTGCTTATGCTGAGAAGCTGTTGGCTGAGCCTGACCTGCCTGAAGGTAAGGACGATTTTGGCGCTTTGATCGGTATGATGAAGGATGCCGTTCAGGATCCTGCTCAGAATGAGAGTGCGGCAGCTATGGAGGCACTGGTTGAACAGTTCAACGGCGTATTCGATGAGTACATGAATTCTAACGGTGGTAACATGAACGCAGGCGACTGGTCAACCGTTCCGTCGTACAACTGGAATAATATCAACAACAATAACTTCTGTGGAAGCTATTGGACTATTGGCGACCGTTGGGGATTCTCTTCAATGGGTGTTGATAGAGGTAAGAAGTGGAATGATGCAGGTGCTGAGTATGTTGGTTACTTGGAGCGTCCTGAGAATGACGGTTTCGTAGCTTCTGCTGGTATCCAGCGCGGCCAGAATCAAGAAGGTACGGTTCGTGGCGTGAAGGTGAAGAACGATCTTTGGGAGCCTGGTAAGTATTTCTTTGCCATCGAGGCACAGGCCGTGAATGCTGCAACCACTGGTGGTGACGCTAACGGATGGAAGTACGGATCAGACCATGTTACCCGCGTTTGGGAAGGTCCTTCTATGTTCATTGGCTCTGATACGCTGGTCATGCGTCCTGCTACTGAGGCCGAGATAGAGGCTGCTAATCCCCACTACCGTTATCAGGAAACACCTGATACATTGAATGGATACTACTGGAAGCGTTACTATATGATTGGTGAGGTGAAAGCTGGTGAGACAGTTGAAGCCGGTTTCCTGTTCCCACCGTATTCTACTGGTGGTTTCAAGGTGAGCGTTCGTAACCCCGAGTTCCGTATGATTGGTAAGACGGAGACTCAGCTGAAATATGAGGAAGCCGTTAAGAAGGTTATTGTTCAGCAGACTGAGTTGAAGAATCGTCTGACTAATTATCCAGCCGATGTGGCTGACTATAATTGGGAGAAGGATTCTTTGGACCGTGCCATTGCTAATGCTCAGCCCGTACTTGATGGTTCGTACGCAAAGGTTGACGCAGAGGGCAACTGCTCTGTAGCTGTGAGTGCTGAAGGTGTTGACGAACTGGCTGCTTTGGAGAGTGAGCTTCTTGCTCATGTAAATGCAATGAATAGTGCCAAGAACTGGATTGTTAACAGTAACAAGCCTGTCGCTACGCTGAAGGAGAGCATCGCTTCTGCCACAGCTATTCTGAATGATGAGGTAAATAAGAATGCAGATGCTACGGCCCGTGCCGACTTCGATGCTGCCATTAAGAGTGGTCAGGCTCTCGTTGACAATATCTCTGCTGTTAATCAGAGCGAGGAGTTCAATGCTGCTATTGCTAATATTTCCGATACTCAGCTGAAGTTCACGGCTTCTACCGCTAGCAAGACTAATCCTTCTGAACAGGCTGTTATCAACCCGTTCTTCGCCATCAATAGGGGACAGAAGTCACGCGTTGCTGAAGGTTGGACCATCACTGGCCAGACCGACAACGGTACTTGGAAGTTCGAATCAGGCTTAGTCGGTTTCGAGAATAAGACCCTTATCCGCTTCGACCGTGGTAACACAGCTTACTCTCAGAACAAGGTTCAGCAGACCATTAAGGTAACATTCCCTGGTACTTACGAGTTTGTTTGCCAGGCTTATGCCTACAATAATGCCAAGTCAAAGAACGACCTGCTCTTTGATGCTGAGACTGGTGAGCCCAAGTCTGGTTGCCGTGTATTCTTCGGACTTGACGGTGCTCCCGACTCTCTGACTGTTGCTACCGACTCTGTTTGGAACCAGAACGCTCAGGAATTGCAGGCTGTGGCCAGCGAAAACAGAAATGGTAACGTTTATACAAATAGCGACAATACTTCTTATCAGTATTCTTGCCCGTGGCCTGATACCTATGTCATCACTTACGACAAGAAGACTGAGGGTGAGGAAGTGCTGGAGTTCGGCTTCGACACGATGGATAATGGTAAACCTACTGGTACTGGTGCTTGTAACGCAGGTTTCGGTGGCGTACACGTTCGCTACTGCGGTCCTACCGACGCTTATGTGACTGGCATTTATGAAAAGCCCGTTGAATTGCTGACAGCTCCCAATGCTGTCTACACCATCGGTGGTATCATGGTACAGAGTGCGAACCTGAAGCCCGGTATGTACATCAAGGACGGTAAGGTATTCGTAGTTAAATAAACTTTACAAAATTCTCTATAGGACGGGGGCGCTCAGCGTCCCCGTTTTTTATGCTGAAAATTTGCTCCGGGCAGACGGAAAGTTTACCCGGAGTAAACTTGGGGTTTATCCGGACTAAACTCGGAGTTTACCCGGACTAAACTTTTTAAGGGGTCAAATGCCTCCAAACGGCTGGTTTTGCGCAGGAGCTGTTTTTGTTTGAAGAAAGCTTAGCTTATTTTGAATTTTGTTTACACTTTGAGCCCCTCGCGCAGGCGTAATACCAAAAATATGGGGGAAAATGTCAATATTTGTAGATTGTTTTTTTGTGTAATTCACATTTATTGCGTATTTTTGCACCTTGAATTAGCATATCTGCTAAGAAATGACTGAAGACAAATCAAACAATATTAAATATTAACTAATAACAATTTATGAAGAAATTCTTTTTCTGTGTCTCTCTCGTATTGACGGGATTGATGTCTGGCTGTATCGACAAGAACGAGCCAGTAGATGCAGACTCGAAGCCTGACTGGCTTGGCGGAAGCATCTATCAGGAATTGAGGAACCCCGACCAGTCGCGGCTGACGGGCACCTTCAACACCTATTTGCGGCTGGTTGACGACCTGAAGTTGTCGGAAACCCTCGACCGTACGGGTTCTAAGACGGTGTTCCCTGCCAACGACGCGGCTTTCGAACGGTTCTTCCAATCGAATGATTGGGGCGTTAGGAGTTATGATGACCTGACTGACGCTCAGAAGAAGTTGTTGCTTTACAACTCGATGCTTGACAATGCCTTGCTGCTGAACATGCTGTCGAACCGTAGCAACACCACCGATGCCAGTAACCCCACTACCGAGAAAGGTATGGCCATGAAGCATCAGACCAATGCTAACGTCATCGACTCGGTACAGTATCTGGTGAAGGGCAGCGACATGCCTCAGAACAACAAGTACTGGGACAAGTATCGCGACAAGGGTATCCACCTGGTAAGCGACGACTCCCGTTCGATGATGGTTCACTTCACTCGTGAGCACATGCTGACGAACGGTATTACCACCAGCGGCGATAATAGCGACTTCGCTATTCTGACGGGTACTCCCTATACCGAGGGAGTGGCCTACATCTTCGGTGACCGCATTATTCGTGGCGACATTACCTGTATGAACGGTTACGTCCACCAGATGGAGGATGTCATCGTGCCTCCCGGCAACATTGGACAGGTGCTCCGCAACGCGAAGGACACGAAGTATTTCAGCCGTATTCTCGACTATTTTGCTGTGCCTTACTATACTGCTGCCGTAACCAACGACTACAATGCGTGGGTGCGCCAGCAGACTGACAGCAAATATTCTCAGATAGACAGTATCTTCCAGATTCGCTACCTGAGCAACCAGACTGGTCATAACATTACCAACGACCCCGACGGCAACTTGGTTTCAGGTTCGTCGGTACTGGCTTTCGATCCGGGATGGAACCAGTATAGCCCGTTGCAGTCGACGGCACAGGTGGATTACGCCCTCAACGACGTGGCCGCCATGTTTGTGCCTGTGGATGAGGCTATTGAACAATTCTTCGTCGAGGGTAACGGCGCCTATCTGATTGATATCTATGGTGACCGTCCGAACACGAAGGAGAACCTGGCCGAGAACCTTGACTCGCTGCAGTCGAGGCGCCCCGATATCCTGACCAACTTCATCAAGAACCTGATGAAGCCGTCGTTCATCAATACGGTGCCCAGCCGCTTCGAGGGTATCCAGAACGATGCGCAGATGAATATGGGTATGAACACGAGCCTGTTGCAGAAGAAGGAAAACGGTAAGTACGATATTGTGATGGCCAACAACGGCGTTATCTACAAGTTGAACCAGATGATCGCTCCAGACCGCTACCAGAGTGTCATGGGTCCGTCGTCTACCTATCTTGATATGCAGGTCATGAACTGGGCTGTTACCGACCCGGAGGCTCAGTCGTCGTCCAACAAGCTGAACGTAGGCTTCAGTTACTACCTGCTGGCTATGACTGCAAACTTCGGCTTCTTCATTCCCGACGACGAGGCCTTTGATAACTTCTATGTCGACCCGACCTCTTTGGGTCATCAGCAGCCTGAGGCGTTGAAATTCTACTACGATGCCACTACCCGCACCACGCTCCATTGCGACCGCTATGCCTATGATCCGGCAACGGGAACCGTTGGCGACCGCCTTGGCGAGGTGTCCATCTCGCGTGTGAAGTCGCTGCTCATCGATATTCTGAACTACCACACCGTTGTTTTGGGCGAGGGTGAGGTCATCGGTGAGGGTGGCAAGCACTATTATAAGACCAAGCACGGTGGCGAAATCTATGTGGAAGCCGGTACCCAAGGCACGAAAGTGTATGGTGGCCAGCAGATTGACAACAACTTCACGCCAGCAACCATTGAGGAGGTCTATAACCAGAAGAACGGTCGTGCCTACCGCATCGACCGTGCGCTGCAGCCTCCTGTGAATAGTGTGAGCAAGACGCTGAAGAGCGATTCGCGCTTCTCAGAGTTCTATAATGTATGTGCAGGTTTCTCTGCCAAGGACCTGCTGGCTTGGGCTGGCATCAGCGACTCTGTCAACTCGTTCGGTATCACCGCGCAAGATGCTTATATCATCTTCTCTTCCGACCGTGGAAGTGGCAAGAATGTGGTGGCCAACAGCTGTCTGGACGAGAACGTGAAGATGTTCAACACCTATAACTATACGCTCTACGCCCCCAACAACCAGGCTATGGAAATAGCCTATGGTGCTGGTCTGCCGCGTTGGGACGATATCGAGGCTATCTATACAAGATATACCGACCCCGATGGGGAGTATAGCGCCGACCAGATTGAGGCTGCCAAGGCTGAGGCCTATGCCAAGATCCGTGTTTTGCGCGACTTTGCCCGCTATCATTTCCAGAGTCTCTCCATGTATGCTGACAAGGGCTCGTTCGACACGCAGATTTGCCAGAGCCTGAGCCGCGACAACCTGGGTATCGCCATCGACCTGAAGGTGACCGGTTCCGACGACCGCATTACCGTTCAGGACGTAGCAGGTGTGACTCACGTGATTGATGCCACCGACGGCTCGAAGCTGGTGAACAAGATGGCACGCGACTATTGGTTCAACAGCTCACGCACCAGCGCTACCGAGATTTACACCTCGTCGTTCTGCGCCGTGCATGAGATTTCGGAGCCTTTCTATGTCTACGCCAGCAAGAAGTTCAACGATGCCTGGAGCTCACGCGAGGCTATGGCCCGTTCGCTGAACGAATATAAGGAATTGAAGAAACAGAACAAACTCTAAAGGCCAAGTAATATGATGATAAAGAAATTATTGTTTACCACTCTGGCGAGCGTTATCAGCCTTTGTGCGATGGCCCAAGGAGTGCGTATATCGGGTACGCTGACCGACAATGAGGGCCCAGTCATGATGGGTAATGTTGTCGAGCGCGATGCCAACAACCGTATTGTGTCGGCTACACAGACCGACTTTAACGGTAACTTCTCTCTGCAAATCAAGAGCACCAAGAACAAGCTGGTGTTCTCGTATGTGGGAGATAAGACAAAGGTAATGAATATTGGCAGTCAGACTGTTTTCAAGGTGAAGCTCGACCCCGAGAACACCCAGCTGAAGGAAGTGGTGGTCAAGTCGAAGCGCACCAGTTCCGGTGGTCTGACCATTCCTAAGAAGGAGGTGGCTGTATCGCAGCAGTCGCTGAATATGGAAAACATTGAGGGTCTGGCATTTACATCAGCCGACGAAGCCCTTCAGGGTGAGATTGCCGGTCTGGATATCGTGTCGAACTCTGGTAACCTTGGTGCGGGTACGACGATGCGTCTGCGTGGTGTGACCACCATCAATGGCGATGCTAACCCGCTGATTGTCGTCGACGACAAGATCTTCGACAACCCCGACGAGAACTTCGACTTTGCCAATGCCGACGAGGAAGCTTACTCTTCGCTGCTGTCAGTCAACGTCGAGGATATTGCCAGCATCCAGGTGCTCAAGGACGCTGCTGCTACGGCTGTCTGGGGTTCGAGAGGTGCCAATGGTGTTATCCTCATCACCACCAAGCACGGTGCCCGCGGTAAGACGCGCGTGAACCTTTCTTATAAGTTCACGGGAACGTGGCAGCCCGACGGCTACACCCTGTTGAGCGGTGACGACTACACGATGATGATGAAGGAGGAGTTCTACAACCCCGCCCAGAAGTCAGACGCTACCACCAGCATCCGTGAGCTGAACTACGACCAGACATGGAGTGAATACGAGAATTGGAACAACAATACCGACTGGGTGGATGCCGTGAAGCAGTTTGGTGCCATGCACGACTACAACATGAACATCACCGGTGGTGGCCAGAAGGCGCAGTTCCGCATCTCCGCGGGCTACAAGCATCAGACGGGTTCTATCATCAAGCAGAAGTTCCAGCAGTTCACCACCCGCATGGTGTTGGACTACAACGTTTCTGACCGTATCCGCTTCTCTACGAACTTTGCCCTTACCTACTCGGGCAATGACCAGAACTATGACAATCTGCTGGGTATTGCCCAGAAGATTGCCCCGAATATGAGCATCTATCGTCAGGACGGCGACGGTAACGACACGGGTGAGTATTATATCATGAACCGTGCCGTGAGTGGTTTGACGCCCTACGACGGTAACTATTCTTCCTATGAGCTGTCGGCAGTTCGCGACTTGGGCAACCCCGTTGCCATTGCTAATGAGGCCTGGAAGAAGGATAAGACCTATCGTCTGACGCCTGACTTCACCATCAAGTATGAGCTGTTGGGCATTGAGCCTGAGACGAGCCGACTGACCTTCAATGGCCGTGTTGACTTCGATATCTACGCCCGCAGTAACCCCTCGTTCTTCCCCGCTTCGCTGAAGAATGTGACGTGGACGGATAACGAGTATAACCGCAGCTCAAACCTCGAGTCTAACCGTATCCGTATTGGTGGTCGTGCTGAACTGATTTTCACTCCCTATTTCAAGAATCAGGACTGGTCGGTCATGATGCTTGCCCGCTACGAGATGAGTACGCAGAAGTACAACCAGCAGACCATCACCACCAATCGTCTGGCCAGTGGCCTGACAGATCCTACCGTTTATGCAGACTATCAGAGCATTGGCAGCTCCAACAGCCGTGCCAATTCGCAGAACCTGCTCTATAACGGACACGTTTCTTATAAGGATGGTCGCTATAACCTGAGTGTCTCGCTCCGTGCCGATGGCGACTCGAAGTTCGGTCCCGAAAACAAATGGGCTGTGTTCCCTGGTGCCTCGTTACGCTATAACATCAGCGACGAGCCGTTCTTCAAGCCCATTAAGGGCAACTGGATGTCGATGCTCGGTCTGCGTGCCTCTTGGGGTATCGTAGGTAGGGCACCCAGCTCAAACATTGGTTTCTATAATACCTATTCCACCTCATCCGGTGTCTACGGTAATGGCGGTACTACCATGACAACAGGTTCGCTCGACGGCTTGAAGCTCGACGACCTGCGCTGGGAGAAGACCACCTCTTATAACCTTGGTTTCAACCTCGGATTCCTGGACGACCGCATTGAGGTAGACTTCGACTACTATCATAAGGAGACGAAGGACCTGCTGATGTCAAATGTCCGCATTCCTTCAATGGTCGGTTACTCTACGGTTTCGTGGATGAACGTAGGCCGTATGGACAACGACGGTTGGGAAATGAACGTATCTGCCAAGAGGATTGTCAAGGTAGGTAAGTTCTCTGTGGATGCCAGCTTCAACATTGCCCAGAACTCGAACTTGCTGAAGGAAATGGACGACCGTGTGCTCGATGCCATTAACGGCGACTGGACAGCTACCAGTCGTGGTGCCTATGTGAACCGCGTACAGCTGAACAACTCGCTCGGCTCTATCTACGGCTTCCGTTACAAGGGCGTCTTCCAGTACTCTTACGACTACCTGGAGAACCTGCAGCGTGAGAATAATTGGGATGCCGCTACTTATGAGGCAGAGATCAACAAGCGCCTGGCAGCCGGACAGACCTTCCCCGTTACCCTCAACGAGGACGGAAAGGTGCTGATGGACAATCAGGGACATCCCCTGCATCTGGTTTACAACTACGTCAACAATAACGGAACGGGTTCGACGACCTATACCTATCAGGGTGGTGATGCCATCTATGAGGATATCAACCACGACGGTCAGATCAATGCCCTCGACATTGTCTACTTAGGCAACTCTCTGCCTAAGGTGAATGGTGGTTTCAACTTCACGTTCAAGTACGGACAGTGGAGCCTGAAGACCCGTTTCATGTATCGTTTCGGCAACAAGGTGGTGAACATTGCACGCATGAACCTGGAGCGTATGTTCGACACCAACAACCAGTGTGCTACCGTCAACTACCGTTGGCGTAAGGACGGTGACGTCACCCCGATACCCCGTGCTATGTACAACTCGGGCTATAACTATCAGGGTAGCGACCGTTTCGTAGAGGATGGCGGTTTCGTCCGCTTCCAGAACCTGCAGCTGGCCTACAACTTCACGAAGAAGCAGATCAAGAAGCTGGGCCTGAACCAGTTGCAGATTTATGGCTCGCTCAACAACCTGTTCCTCTGGACCAAGTACAGCGGTGTTGACCCTGAAGTGTCGCCTAAGGGCTATGGTGTGGCTGAGGATACCTCTCAGACCCCACGCTCTAAGCAGTTTACCGTTACCCTCAACGTTGGATTCTAATATGCTGAAGATTATGAAGACAAATATATTTAATAAGGTAAAGAAAGCCACAAGGGGTATGTCCAACCTGCTCCTTATTCCCTTACTCCCTTTACTCCTGGGCTCCTGTGTCGATACCGTCATTCTGCCCGACGACAAGACCGTTGACGAGGACTTCTGGAAGTCCAAGTCAGACGTGCAGCTGATGGTTAATGGTGCCTATAAGTCGATGCTCAGTACCGATATCGTGAAGCGACTCATCGTTTGGGGTGACCTGCGTTCCGACGAGCTGCTGCCTGTGGTCAGCGTTCAGGGAAGTGCTGCCCAGCGTGTGCTGGAAGACCTCATCGAGATCAATACAGCCAACACACAATATGATAATGAGTTTGTTACATGGAATGCTTTCTATTCCGTCATCAACAACTGTAACCTGGTGCTGGCACGTGCAGCTGCCGTTATGAATGAAGACCCCTCCTATACACAGGGTGACTATCTGGCCGACTGCTCACAGATGCTGGCCTTGCGCTCCCTTTGCTACTTCTATCTGGTGCGTGCCTACCGTGACGTGCCTTACACCACGGAGGCCTATATGAACAGCAGCCAGAACATGGATATTCCGCAGTCGGATCCTGAGACGGTGCTCCGCGCTTGTATCAAAGACTTGGAGCAGGCTGAGAAGAACGCTATCTCGCCTCTGGCCTATACCGACTGGCGCCGTGTGGGCTACTTTACCCGCGACGGTATCCAGGCTCTGCTGGCCGATATCTATCTGTGGTTGGGAAGTGTTAACCGTAATGCTGCCGACTATGCCAAGGCTGTTGAGTACTGCGATAAGGTGATTGCCTCCAAGAAGTCGCAGTTTGTGGCACGCCAGCGCAATGCCGTTGCTGCCACCCAGATGGAGTATCCCTTGGTGAAGGGCAACGAGATGTTCAACGACCTCTTTGTATCGCAGAATGGCGAGGAGAGTATCTTTGAACTGCAATACAACGGTACCAACAGCAATACGGCCGTTTGTGAGATGTTCAACAGTTATGCCAGTGGCCGTTCTACCGGCTACCTGCAGGCTCCTACCATCTTTGCCAAGAGCCAGGTTGTCTACACGACGACAGGTACCTCAGCCAACGACTACCGTGCTATCCAGAACACCTACAAGGCCAACGGCGACCAGCTCGACATCCGCAAGATGGTGGAGCAGGAGTCGCAGTACTTGAGCACGGCAACGGGTGATGCCAAGGCCGTTCCCCAGACACGCCGTGCCTATAGCTCCTATCGTCAGAACTATATCATCTATCGTCTTACTGACGTGATGCTGATGAAGGCTGAGGCCTTGATGGCTCAGGCTGCTGACGACGATGACGCTGCCTACTTGCAGCCCGCCTTCCACCTGGTGCAGGCCGTCAACCTGCGCTCGAAGGATGCTGAGAGCGACTCGCTGAAGTGGAACACCTATAAGAGCGGTAGGGCTTCGATAGAGAACCTGATCCTTGCCGAGCGTCTGCGTGAGCTGGCCTTTGAGGGCAAGCGCTGGTATGACCTGCTGCGCTTCAACTACCGTCACGCTGATGCCATGACCGACTACAAGTCGACCTTGTCTGCCATCGGTGAGCGTAAGGAGCCCTTTGTGCCGACCACTAACGATATGCTGCAGCTGATGGCCCGCAAGCTGGGCAGTCAGGGTTCTGCCGTGTCTGCTAAGTTGGGTAACGAGGCAACGCTTTACATGCCTGTTCCTAAGACAGACTTAGAGGTGTGCCCTGTGCTGAAGCAGAACCCCGCTTACAGCACTGGCAATATTTATGAAAAGAACTATTAATGAAGGAGGACCAAGATATGACGAATAAAATCTTTCCATTTACACGACGGATTTTCGTGGCTGGCATTGGCGCATTGGCGCTCATGCTGACAACAGCCTGTAATCCTGAGCCCGATGAATCAGACCTCTACACCTTCACGGGTGAGACCATAGAGTCGTTCATCAAGAAAGACAGCACCCTGACATCGTTCAACTATGTCTTGTCGCAGGTAGGCTACGACCGTCTGATGTCCGCATACGGCATCTACACCTGCTTTGCTCCCACCAACGAGGGACTGAAGGCCTATTGCGATAGCCTGTATGACGACCCCGATGCTGCTGTTCCCCATAACGGTATGACGGAACGCTCGTTGCAGGGACTGACCCAGGAGCTCTGTCTGAACCTTGTGCGCTTCCACCTCTCGCCCAATGTCCGCACGGCAGTCAACCTGCTGACCAACCCCGAGGTGTCAACCCTGCTGGGTTATGAGTTTGCCGTAACGTTCGACTCTATTGGACGTCCGGTACTGGGCAACAAGGCTACCATCATCAGTTCCGATAACGAAACCACCAATGGTATCGTGCATATCGTGAACAACGTTATTCCGCGTATGGAGCAGCCCAGCGGCTATTATCTGGACCGCGCTGAGGAATACAAGATATTCAATGAGGCCCTGAAGGCTACTGGTCTGGTGGACTCTGTGACGAAGTTCAAGAAGAACGAGACGTTCAAGTTCACGCAGATAGCCCGTCAGAACTATTCTGGCAAACTCTCATCGGAGGAGACTTGCAAGGTGGGCTACACTATCTTTGCGGAAACTGACGAGGTGATGCGCAGGAATGGCATCAACAGCTTCGACGACTTGGTGAAGTATGCCAACGATGTCTATGGCAGTAGTGCCGACTGGTACGACTACGTCCGTGAGAATGGCATTTCTGTCAGCACGGGCAACGACTACACCGAGCGCAACAACGCGCTGAACATGTTTGTGTCCTACCACATCCTGAAGGCCAGTATGTCGGAAAACCAGCTGGTGTTCGAGCAGAACCAGAGCTCGTTCTGGAACTACTCGCCCGAGGCTGACCAGTATGACTACTACGAGACCATGCTGCCTCACACCATCATGAAGGTATGGATGCCTCATACGGAGAACCGTAACATCTACATCAACCGTTATCAGACCAACAACACGCTGACCAACGAGGTGGGAACGATGGGTACCAACCACGAAGTCATCCGCAAGGGCGTGAAGGTGAACCGCGGCAAGCAGATTGTGGCAGGTAATGCCTACATCATCTCTATCGACGATATGCTGGTCTACGACCGTCTGGTGCCCCGTGGCGTGCTCAATGAGCGTATGCGTGTCAACTGCACGTCGCTCTTCTACGAGCTGATCAACAACCGCTACCGTTACTGGTCTACTGGCGATGGCAACATCCCCAGCGGCTACGACACCTCGCGTCGCGGTTTGCCCAGCAACTACTTCGACAACATGGTGGTCTACGACGACGTGTTCTGTCTGGCTTACTGCCTGCGTGGCGCATGGCGCTGCTGGGAGGCCGACCAGGTACAGTTCTGGGGACGTTACGACGTGGCCTTCAAGCTGCCTCCCGTTCCCTCCGGAGTCTATGAGCTTCGTGTCGTCTATGCTCCTATGTCCTACGGCTCGTTCATGCAGTACTACATTGGCAAGTCTTCCAACGTTCAGTCGATGACCGCTATAGGCTTGCCCTTCGATGCTACCATTGCCGTTGAGGACCCCCGTATCGGTATGACCAACGCCAAGGAGGAGGATGACCAGGGTATTGAGTCCGATATTGCCATGCACAACCGCAGCTATATGCGTGGTCCCCACAGCTATTGCGGTCATGGTGAGAACGGCTACAGTGCCGACAACAGCGCCCGTACCGAGTACGGAACGGGTAGCTACACCATCCGTTATGTCTTAGGACGTACTGAGATCAAGCAGGGTGACGAGAACTGGTTGCGCATCAAGACCCTCAACCCCGACAATACTGACAACCCCGTTGGTCTCGACTTCGTGGAGCTTGTCCCAGTGAATGTGGTCGACAACCAGGAATACTCTGAGGACTGGTATTAATCTGACACTTAACATAAAAGAAGTTGATCTATGAAAGTAAATAAGTATATAGGTATGACGATGATGGCAGCAGGATTGCTCGCTGCCGCATCGTGTACCGATTTCAGCGACTACAACGAGGCCATTACTGATGCCCAGCCTTCGGGCAATCAGACCTTGTGGGAGAATATCCGGCAGAACCAGCAGCTCAGCGAATTTGCCGCCCTCGTTCAGAAAGCCGGTTTTGACAAGGAACTGAGTCAGACTCAGTACTATACGGTGTGGGCACCCCTCAACGGCTCTTTCGACCTTGCTGCTCTGCAGCAGTTGGACAATAAGGCACTTCTGCAGCAGTTTGTCTACAACCATGTGGCTGCCTATGGCCATAACGCCAGCGGTGCCCTGAATGAGCGCGTTCACATGCTCAACGGCAAGTCCTACGACTTTACCGGGGCAGGAACCTACACCTTTGACGGAGTGAACGTGTCACTTCCTAATCAGCCGAGTAACAACGGTATCATGCATATCATGGATGGCGCTGCCGTGTATCACCCCAATCTCTATGACTTCCTGACTAACAATCAGCTCTCTGCTGGTAAGGGTGTCGACTCTCTGTGCAGCTACTTCCAGCGCTATGAGTATTCCTATCTCGATGAGAAAGCATCAGTAGTAGGTCCTATCGTCGACGGTGTGCAGACCTATATCGACTCCGTCATGGTGAAGGTCAATACGCTGACCGCCAGCCTGAATGCGAAGTTGGAGCAGGAGGATAGTTCCTATACCTTCCTGATGCCTACCAACGAGGTGTGGAACAAATCGTACGACCGCATCAAGGGTTACTTCAACTACATCCCCACCACCAAGGCACAGGCTTTCGTGGAATCGGGAGCATCGGTAAGCATTACTGAGACGTCCTATGACGTGGCCGATCCCGCTTATCTGTGCGACTCACTGACCAAGCTCAGCATCGTGGGCGACCTGATTTTCAGCAACAACGACGGCTACAACAAGTGGGTGGAGTCAACGCCTACCTATTTGGGTAGCGACACCTTGCGTGCTACTACATGGGACAAACTGTCGAACCCTAACGACATTCTTAATCCTGATTTCCTGCGCGAGAAGGTGCGTATGAGCAACGGCTATGGTCGCATCGTCGATAGCCTGGCCATCTATCCTTGGGAGTCGTATGCTCCCGAGTTCAGCTTCAGCACCCGCAACAACCTGGCGCGTGTAGCTACTGGTAACACCCACAACATGAACGTGGTGCTGCGGGGCTTCGAGAAATACGAGTTTGCCAAGGACGGTTCGCTGCGCTATGTGTGGGCTGAGCCTAATGGCGGTTATTCGAAACCCGAGATGGATATCTACCTGCCTAATGTGCAGAGCACTACCTATGACCTCTATTGCGTCTTTGTTCCCGAGCGTTTCGACAACCCTGGAAAGGAGAATTATCTGCCTAACCGCGTAATCTTCGAGCTGAACTACTGTGACGAGAAAGGAAACCTGCAGAACTATACCTTCCTGAACGAAACGGAAGAGAACATTGCAGCCTTCAATGAGTATATCGAACAGGTAAGAGCCACGGATCCTGCTGCTACACAGGCCGTTACCGATAACGCTACCAACCGCACTACTTTCCGCGGCTATTCCAACAACCCGTTGAAGGTGGATACGGTCTATATCGGACAGTTTACCTTCCCCGTTTCGTACTATGGCCTGGGCTCCAACAACGCAAAGATTTGCCCGAACATCAAGATTACTTCGCCTATGTCAGTGTTCAACAAGACGTTGATGGCTGCTTTTGGTCGTGACTTGCGTGTTGCCGCCATTCTTGCGAAGCCCTTGGAATACGTTGAATTTGAAGAATCAAACAAGAAATGAACATGAAGCGTACTATATTCAATATGATGCAGACCAGCAGCCTCAGGATTGTTGTCTGCGCGCTCACGTTGGGACTCTCTACGGCAGCTTTCGCCCAGTCGGAGGATGAGGAGGAAGAGGTAGAGACAAGCATCAAACAGCCTGACCGTTCCAAGATGAAGCAAGTGAACTATCCTACGATAACGCTCAAGGGCAAGGTCACCGACCAGGCTACGAAGCAGCCGCTGGTGGGTATCCAGCTCCGCGCCTTGGGCTACGACCGCTATACGGCCATGACCGAGGAAGACGGTAGCTTTGTTATCAAGGTGCCTACCTTTGCCACCGCACTCTATGTCTTTGCTCCCGAGTATCTGGCGCAGCAGGTGGCCTTCACGGCTGGCGACAGCACCCAGGTGCTGCAGATCAAAATGCTGAGCGACAAGTTTGCCCCGATGTATGGCACTGGTGTGAACTATACGGCAGCCAAGACGGCCCAGATCAACCGTTTCGGGGTGACCGTCGACAATGAGATTGCCAACAAGCTCGGTGGCGATGTGCGCAGCATCCTGCGCTCGGCAGCTGTCGAGGGCGGTGCCTCCATGTTCATCCGCGGTTTGAACAGCATCACCAGCGATGCCCAGCCCCTGATTGTCATCGACGGTATTGAGCAGGACATGCAGCGCATGCGCACCTCGCTCCATAGCGGACAGTTCAATAACATTCTGGCCAACATCTCGCCCGATGATATTGAGAAGGTGACGGTGCTGAAGAATGCTACCGCGCTTTATGGTGCCCGTGGTGCCAACGGTGTCATCCTGATCGACACCAAGCGTGGCCACTCCATGGCTACCCGTATCGATGCCAACATCTCTGCTGGCTATCAGCTCATTCCCCAGACGCTGACGATGATGGACGCTGCCCAGTATCGTGTCTATGCTACCGAGATGCTCGGAACGCCCGCCATGCAGCAGGCCATCGACCAGCAGATGAAGCTCCAGAACCTGCAGCAGCTGAAGTTCCAGTTCCTGAACGACGATTCCGAGAACTTCTACTATTACACCTATCATAATAATACCGACTGGAAGGACGAGGTCTATCGCAATGCCTTTACTCAGAACTATAGCATCAATGTGCAGGGTGGTGACGATATTGGTATGTACAACCTCTCCGTAGGCTATGTCAACGCAGAGAACACCGTTCGCGAGAGTGCCTTCGACCGTATGAACGTGCGTTTCAATACCGACATCTCCATTCTCTGGAACCTCTCTACCCGTTTCGACATCTCGATTGCCCGTACCAACAGCACCGTCTACGATGACGGTATGCCTGCCTCCTTTACCTCGGGCACCGTTTCTTCGCCTACGTCCCTGGCGCTCATCAAGTCGCCGCTGGTGGCTCCCTATCAGTACAACAAGCTCATCAATGGCGGTGCTGGTGGCTTTACCTCGCTGCTGTCCGACTATGACGAGCTCTATGCTGTGCTGGGCGACGAGTATGCACTGGCCAACCCCGTGGCATTGTTCGAGAATGCTGAGGGCGACAACAAGAACAAGGCTGAGAACACCTATTTCAATGTGCATGTGGCTCCCGAGTGGCAGTTTGCCAAGGACTTCAAGCTGACGGCTCACGTCAGCTATACCCTGAACCGCAATGCTCAGCGTTACTTCCGCCCCAACGTAGGTTTCCCCTCTTTCGAGGTCGAGGGCCTCGGACGTGTGGCTTCCATGGTAGGTTCCATGTATGCCAAGGAGCAGAACTTCTTGGCTGACGGTAGGGTAGAGAAGAAGCTCCAGATGGGTCCCCATACGCTGAACGCCTACGTGGGTGGACGCTACAACTACTTCTCGTTCGACAATAGCGACCTCAGCACCGAGTACCGTTCGCGTCAGAACGACAAGAACCCTGTGCTCAGCCTCGACGGCTATCCTGGTATCAATGGTGTAAGCGACGTGTGGAAGACCATCCAGTGGTATGCCAATGTCGACTACAACTACATGAACCGCTATTTCGCTACGTTGTCGCTGATGACCGAGGCCAACAGCCGTTTCGGTGAGAATGCCGATGGTCTGGGACTCTTCGGGGTGAAGTGGGCCGTGTTCCCCAGCGTCCAGTTAGGCTGGGTGCTCACCAACGAGGCCTGGTTCCCCCATACCCGTGGCATCAACTTCCTCCGCATCAATGCTGGCTACGATGTTAGCGGCAACGACGATATCTCCAACTACGCAGCACGTTCCAGTTTCTCGCAGGTAAAGTACGTGCCCCACGCTAACGGTTCACAGCTCACCAATATCGGTAACGACAAGATCCAGTGGGAAACCACCCATAAGTTCAACGTTGGTTTCGAGTCCATGCTGCTGAACAACCGTTTGGCCCTGAGCTTCGACTACTTCCTGCATAAGACCAACAACCTGCTGATGCTCAAGAGCTTCTCCAACCCCATTGGTGGTATCAACCGCTATTGGAGCAACGGAGGAAAGCTGGAGAACACTGGTTTCGAGGCTGCCTTCTCCTTCAAGCCCGTGGTGCTGAAGGACTGGCGCGTGGAACTGGGAGCTTCCGTAGGTCATTATAAGAATAAGGTGACCCAGCTGCCTGACGGCAACTACACCAGCAGCATCTATGGCAACGACAACATCCTTACGGCTGTTGGCAATCCCGTGGCCCTGTTCTATGGCTACAAGACCCTGGGCGTGTTCTCCAACGACGCTGAGGCCAAGGCTGCTGGCAAGGACGGTTACCTCTATATGGTCGACAATGCCGAGAAGCGCCACAACTTCGTGGCTGGCGACGTTCATTTCGAGGACCTCAACAACGACGGCATGATCGACGAGCACGACAAGACTGTGATTGGCGACCCCAACCCCGATGTCTATGGCAATATCTTCGCCACCGTCAACTGGAAGGACCTGACGCTGAGCGTTGGCTTCAACTACTCGTTGGGCAACGACGTCTATAACTACCAGCGCTCTATCCTTAACAGCGGTTCTACGTTCTTCAACCAGCAGGTGGCCGAGACGGGCCGCTGGCGCTATGAGGGACAGCAGGCTACGCTGCCGCGTGCCAACTATGGCGACCCCATGGGCAACAACCGCTTCAGCGACCGCTGGATAGAGGATGGCAGCTACCTGCGCATGAAGACTGTGAACCTTACCTATCAGGTGCCCATTCCTGGCTCTTGGACCTGGCTGCAGGGGCTCTCTGTATGGGTGGAGGCACAGAACCTGCTGACCTTCACGAAGTATCTGGGTACCGACCCCGAGTTCTCCATCAACAACAGCGTGTTCTATCAGGGCATTGACTGTGGCAACCTGGCTCAGGGACGCTCCTTCACTGCTGGTGTAAAGATTAACTTGTAAGGCCTACCCAAGCCCTCCCCAAGGGAGTGATGTGGTGTTAGACTTGAAACAAAGAATTATATTCATCAATAAACATATCACAATATGAATTACGTCATATATAGAAACATAAAAAGAACGGCTCGTAAGTGGCTCTTTTGTGCCTTGACATCCCTCCCTTTGGGAGGGCTTGGATGGGCTCTCACCTCATGCTCCGACATGCTGGATACTGAGAGTGAGCGCCAGGTGTTTGACCCTGAGCTCAACCAGAAGACCGACTCCATGTTCTATGCCTATGGCATTCTTCAGGCTATGCAGCAGGTTGCCGACCAGTATGTGTTCCAGGGTGAGATGCGTGGCGACCTGGTGAAGACCACGGAGTATACCGACAGTATGCTGAGCCGTCTGGCTGATTTCTCGGCCACCACCACCAACCGCTACGACTCTGCCTACGCCTACTATCGCGTCATCAACAACTGCAACTACTATATCGCCCATCGCGACACCTCACTCTATACTGGTGCTACCAATGTGGTTATCAACGAGTATGCTGGGGTGAAGGCCATCCGTGCATGGGCCTACCTGCAGCTGGCGCGCAACTACGGCAAGGTGCCTTTCTTCACCGAGCCGCTGACCAAGATCTCGCAGATTGAGGACAACAGCTATCCTGAGCTCGACCTGGCTGGCATTGTCAGCCGTCTGGCTCCCGACCTGGAGCGCTATACTGGTTTCACTACTACCAACTTCGGTAACGTTGTCTTCGACGTGGGTTCGCCCAACAGCAGCAACTCCCAGAAGTCTGTGACCAGCCGTCTGCTCATGATTCCCGTCGACGTCATCCTGGGCGACCTCTATCTGGAGAACAACCAGTATGGCGACGCTGCCCGTCATTACATTACCTACCTTACGCAGGTAGCTACCCAGAACAGCTCGGCCTATTTCTCTGCCTATACCACAGGTCGTCGTGGGGGCAGGGGAGTTGTCGATAACGATCGCCCCAGCGACTGGGATCAGAGTAGCAATCAGGGCGTGAGCGTGGCCAATCCGTGGAGCAGCATCTTCACCGCCAACAACCCCACTGCCGATATCATCACCTATATCCCGATGGCTGTCAACCGCACCGTGGGCACCACTACCAACTTGCCCCTGGCCTTTGGCTACAACTACTATGCCACCGCCTCCGATGCCCAGATCAATGGTCTCTATGTCGACGAGGTGCAGATTGTGCCCAGCGACTCCTATCTGGCGCTGTCCGACTCTACCGACTACTATTATTACCCCGTTGCCACCAGCGGTCTTGCCCGTTCTGAGGTCAAGAGCGTGAAGCTGGGCGACCAGCGTCTGGCCAGTATCCTGCGTCAGGAGACCAAGGACGACGAGACGAAGACCTGGATCCGCAAGTACGAGAGCGCCAATATCGTGCTCTACCGCACTGCCACCGTGCTGCTCCACCTTGCTGAGGCCCTCAACCGTCTGGGCATGCCCGATGCAGCCTTCGCCATCCTCAAGGACGGTATTGGCCCCCAGCTGTTGGGCGACGATGCGAGCTACTATATGAGCGACGCCACTAAGCAGCTGCTGCAGACGGCCTATCCCTTGCTGTCGAGTGCCAATATCTCGAAGTTTGACAACGACAACAGAGACAATCCCAACCGCATTGGTATCCACATGCACGGTGCTGGTATGTGCCGCGACTACAATGGTCAGGACTATGTGGCCTCGCCTTACCGCTATGCCCCCGTGCTGGAGCAGAAGCTGCGCGAGATTTCCAACCAGTTCAACTACTTCAGCGGACATACCGAGCAGGTGGTTGACACCCTGGGCGAGACACATTCCGTCTTCGTCTGGGATGGTCAGCTCACCAAGGCTGACTCCATCAACGCCATGGAGGACATCCTCTGTGATGAGTATGCTCTGGAGTTTGCCTTCGAGGGCACACGCTGGTTTGACCTCATGCGTCTGGCCCGTCACAAGAACGAGGCTGGACTCTACGATGCCAACTTCGGTGGCAAGTGGCTGGCCCGCAAGCTGGCTTACAAGCATCCCCTCGTGAATCTCGAAGACAAGAACAATTGGTACTTACCCTTCAGGTAATCAGAAGATGAAACGATTTCTTACCATCTGCGCCCTCGCTGCTCTCACTGTGACTGCGGTGAGGGCGCAGTTACCTCGTAAAATGACGGTCAACATCACGCCCGACGGACAGGCCAACATGGTGTGCTACCTGCCCGCGAATCCATCGGGCCGTGCCGTTGTCGACCTGCCTGGCGGTGGCTACACCCATCTGGCCATGCAGCACGAAGGCCACGACTGGGCCGAGTTCTTTAATCAGCAGGGCATCGCCTTCTTCGTGGTCACCTACCGCATGCCCGGTGGCGACCGTACCATACCCATGAGCGATGCCCAGCAGGCCATCCGCATCGTCCGCGACTCCGCCACCGTCTGGGGTATCAATCCCCGCGACGTGGGCATCATGGGCTTCTCTGCTGGCGGACATCTGGCCTCCACCGTCTCTACCCACAGCACTCCCGACTGCCGTCCCGACTTCAGCATTCTCTTCTATCCCGTCGTTTCCATGAACGAGCACGAGTCGCACAAAGGCTCCTGCGTAGGATTTCTGGGGCAGGAGGGTATGAAGGACGAACAGCTGGTCAGCGAGTTCTCCAACTTCAACGCCGTGCGCAGTGGCGAGACCCCTCCCGCCATTATCCTGCTGGCCAACGACGACCGTGCCGTGCCCCCGCTCACCAACGGGCTGCCTTACTACACCGCCCTTTGTCGTGCTGGCATTCCCTGTGCCTACTACGCCTATCCCTCGGGTGGTCACGGCTTCGGTTTCCGTACCACCTTCAAATACCACGACCAGATGCTCCACGAGCTCACCACGTGGTTGAACACCCTCAAAGCGAGCAAGTAACCCTTGCTCGCTTTTATGTTAATAACTACAGATGAATACTTAAAAAAACTTTCATAATTTGGAGGTTATTACAATTTGTAGTTATCTTTGCACTGTCCTAAAACGAACGTTATGAAGAAACTGACAGACAAAGAACTGCAAATTATGGAAGTGCTGTGGGAGAACGGCGCATTGTCGACCCGCGACATCATTATGCATCTGCCTGATACTACGGCACACTTTAATACCATCGCTACCTATGTGCGACGCCTTGAACAGCACGGCATGATAGATCATGAGGAGCTGAGCCCCCGGTTTTATATCTATCATGCTGCCGTTACTCGCGAACAATATGTATCGCGTGTGAACAAGGAGAGTATCGATCGCTTTTTCGACGGTTCCTACATGGACTTCATCTCGCGTCTGGTGAAGCGCCATGAGGTGAGCGTCGACGAGTTGAAGGAACTGATTAAAATGGTTGAGGAAGATTGAAAATTGAAAATTGAAGATTGAAAATTAAGAGTTATGGGTGCATTGGTAGTTTATATCCTTGAGTGGTCGGTATGCTTGTTGGGATTCCTGTTCCTTTACAAGATGTGTTTCAGCGGCTCGACGTTCCATCGCTTCAACCGTCTCTATCTGTTGGGCACCGTCGTGCTGTCGGCCATGCTCCCGTTGATACACATCACGCCAACGCAGCAGATGGAGCCTGTGGCTGAGACGTGTAGGGTGGTGATGCCATTGGACGAGGGCACGCTTGACGGCATAAGCATAACTTCCGGATTGGAAGCCGCATCTGAGGGCCTCACCCTGATGGAAAAGGGAACGATGGTCCTGCTGGCCATATACCTCATCTACGTAATGGTGCAGCTTGCAGGCTGGACCAAGTCGATTGTCAAGATGCTGTGGTTCCTTCACGGTAAGCGCCGTCGCAGGATTGGCCGTTGGGTCAGACTGGTGGAGCACGATGCTGAGTACGGACCGTTCAGCTGGATGAACTTTATTGTCATTTCCTCACACGAAGAGGGCTTCGGGCGCCGTGCAAGCATGCGTCACGAACTGTCGCACATTGTCCTGTTGCACCATCTCGACCTGTTGCTGCTCATGGTGTGCGTCATTATCAACCCCGTATGTTGGCTTGTCATGCAAGAGATAAAGGTAGTTCACGAATATGAAGCCGATGATGAAGTGATCGGTCATTACAGGATTCAGAGCCGTGACTATCAGCGATTATTAATCATGCGGACAGTGGGAGCGGAGGCCTACGCACTCGCAAGTTCGTTTAACTTAAACATTAAAAAACGAATTATTATGATGAAGAAAAAACAATCTCGCGGGTGGCGTATCATGTGGATTGCTGTCACCCTTCCGCTCATCGGCGTTTCGCTCATGGCCTTCTCCAAGCCCAAGGAAGCGTTGAAAGTCGCAGTTGACAACAGCGTCAAGGCTGTCGAACAGCCCCTCGCCCAGCTGGCATCCCAAGTGCCCGATGGTTTATCCATCGGGACCCCCGAACCCTCGAAGCCCGCCAAGGCAGAAGAACCCCAGCAAAAAGCCTCCGAAGTAAAGGCTGGCAGCACGATTACTGGTACGGTGAAGGATAAGGAAGGCCCGCTGCATTACGCCAATCTCGTCGAGATTGACCAGTACGGCCGCATCGTGGCACAGACCACTACCGACAAGAACGGTAAGTTCTCGTTGAAGGTGGTCGATCCTAGTCACAAGATCCGCATCTCATACGTGGGCTATAAGAACAATACGCTCGACATCAGCAGCAATAACATTGATGCCACGCTGGAGCCGATGACGCAGTTCAGTAACGTCACGGTTGTTGCCCGTCGTGACAGCATAGACCTCAACAGCCCCCGCTATCAGGACCAGACCAATGACAACCAGGATGATAAGACTTTTAACCTGGTCGAGCAGATGCCTACGTACCCTGGAGGAATGGGCGAAATCATGAAATATCTGAGTTTCAAGCTTCTGTATCCTTCGGTAGCTCGTGAGATGCGTGTGGAAGGTGAAATCGTTGTTCGTTTCACCGTCGACAAGACAGGACTCGTACGCTCGCCGCAGGTCGTTGAGGTCAATGCCAAGAGCCCGCTCATCACCCCCGAGGTGGCAAAGGCTGCCAAGGAAGGCGACGAGGAGGCCGAGGAAACCTCTAAAAACTACTTCGACGCCATCGAGGCCATGAAGGAAGAGGCCATCCACGTGGTGCGCAACATGCCACGATGGGAGCCTGGACGACAGAACGGCAAGCGCATAGCAACTCCCTATACCCTGCCCATTGTCTTCAGGCTGCAGTAATACCCCATTGAATTAAAGACCAAGTCTCCGAAGATCCTGAAGTTCCCTTCCGTCTTCGGAGACTTGATCGTTTTCTTCTGATTGCTTTCTCATTTATTGTACACTTTTTCCCCGTTCTTTATGACGATGCCCTTGTATGTGGCATTCACGCGCTGCCCCGACAGGTTATAGATGCCGTTTGCAGGATATACGGTACGCGTAATAACAGCATTGACAGCAGTCGGGATGTTAATGTTCTTCACCTTCTCCGCCTCCGCCCACGCCTCGGCATCGCTCTTCAGGTCGCTGCCCAGATAGTAGCCGGTATGGGTGGGCTGGTTGTAGCCTATGTTCTCGTTCAGACAACTCATCCAGTAACAGTGGTCGGTCATTAGCCACGGGAACTTATGCGTCGTGGGGTACCAGGTAGAAAATATCTTGATGTCCTGCAGACGGGTGGCGTCAGGCACGATAATTTCCTCGCGCCAATCGCCCACAAGGTCGCCGTACCACGACGGGTTCGACTTCGTGCCGTTGATAAAAGTCTCGGAGTAGCGGTACATCGTGAACGTGCGACCATACTTCGGACTCTGGATGATGTTGTCCTCGATGAGCTGACGCGACAGCGAGCCGTCGAACCACACGGCCATGCCGCAGCCGCCCTTCTGTCCCTTGGTGTTGATGGTGGTCTCCGTGCCGTCCTGCCTGATGTAGTTGCCCTGATAGTAGAAGAACTCACAGCCAGGATATTCAGGGAAGAAATCACCCACCAGACAGCGTCCCATGTCGTTGTCGCTCGCAGCGTCCTTCTTCCAGATAACCGAGCCGTTGCGGGCGTCGTGCAGCGCCACCATCGTCTTGCCAGTCTCCAGGCAGTGGAACATCTGCAACCCCTCACGCTCAGGCAGAAACTTTCCCACATGGTTAGCGTCGCCGTGGCCCAGTTGCGTGTTCCAAAGCCCTATACCGTCGTGGTCCACCGCCATCGAACCGTACATCACCTCGTCCAGTCCGTCGCCGTCGAGGTCGGCCACGTTCAGCGAGTGGTTGCCCTGACTGGCGTAGGTGCTGTGCTTCTTGCCGTCCTTGCCCGTGCCACCATCGTTGGTGTCGAAGCGCCAACGCTTGCTGAGCTGTCCGTCGCGATAGTCCCACGCCTCAATAACGCTGTGACCATAAACACCACGTCCCAGTACTACCGACGGCAGGCCCGTCTCGTCGAAACAGCCCACACCCACACGGAACGAGCAGGCGCGCTTCCAGTAGTCGTCGCCCCACGATGCACTCGTCTCGCGATTGATGAAGTTGTCGCGTGCCAGTTCACGCCCCGTCTTTCCGTCGATGATGCTGATAAACTCCGGTCCTGCGGAATTGTAGTGGTCAAGATATCCGGGCTTTGACGTGTTCAGGTTGCCCCACGTGCGATAGTCAATCTTGCCGTCGCCGTTGGTATCGGGAATCTCCGTGCCGTCGCCAAACACCGTACCCTCACAGGTGCGGATAGCCATCTCGGCACAGCTGTCACCGTCGAAGTCGGCCACGGCAAAGCTCGACGAGTTGCCCAGGATGATGCCCGGACCGCCCTTGATACGCCACAGCAGCGTGCCGTCCAGTTTATAGGCATCCCAGATGACCGCCCACAGACAGTCCTGCTGCGAGTAGCTGGCACCCGAGCCGTCGCTGACGATGCTGCCGCTCTCGTCCTTCACGCTCTGCAGGCGCTTTACCACCAGCTCAAACTCCCCGTCACCGTCCAGGTCGCCTATGCTCACGTCGTTGGCCGTATAGACCACCTTAGCCGTGTTTTCATACACATCCTTCGTGTCAGCCAACGGGATACTGATATAAGGCAGTCCGCCACTGACCTGCGCCTTCGTCAGCGTAAATGTGGACAACGTCTCAGTACTCCCCGCATACGTCAGACGGTAGTGGTTATCCGCCGTCTTGCTGGCCGAGCCGTCCTGATAACACGTACGGTTCTTGATGTCCGATGCAATCCGCTTCTCTGCTCCCGCACCAATAGTACGATAAAGGTCGAAGCCCGTTGTCGCATCATCGCCCGGCAGCATGCGCCACGACACCAGCACCTTGCCCGTGTGCTGCTGGTAATCGCCCAGCGAAGCATTGCTCGCGCCGTTGATACTTGCCCAAAGCGCGCGCTCTCCGAGGTTGTTTGTCTGCGCCTTGGCTGCTATACTTAGGCCAATGGAAAGTGCCGTCACAGCAGCCATTCCTAAATGGATTTTCATTTGTTTGTAGTTAGTATGTTTCGTTTGTAGTTTGTTTCTGCCCGCGAATTTACGC
>JAEEGH010002121.1_pt1 | contig 54502 bp, 44 predicted proteins | sample 9134181 | NCBI WGS metagenome assembly JAEEGH01 (sample SAMN16246544, study PRJNA631951) | gut metagenome | biome: gut microbiome; feature: rumen; material: DP-attached | host: Bos | place: Iran: Karaj | collected 2018-10 | reverse complement strand
TGAAATTCGGCGGAACGTCCGTAGGTTCCGTGAAAAGCATTTTGAGCTTAAAAGAGATTGTGGAGGCAGAGGCCGGACGGGGGCCTGTCGTAGTTGTAGTTAGCGCCCTGAACGGCATCACCGACAAACTGATTGCAACATCAGAGTTGGCAAAGAATGGCGATAGCCACTATCGCGAGGAGTTTGAAGCGATGGTGACGCGCCACCACCAGATGATTGACGCCATTATCCAGGACGACAAAAAGCGCATCGACTTATTCAACAGTGTAGACCAGCTCTTCGACCAGTTGCGGAGCATCTACTATGGTGTGTTTCTGATTCACGACCTGAGTGAGAAGACGCAGGATACTATCATCTCTTATGGTGAGCGTCTGTCGTCGCATATAGTGGCTGCCATGATTAAGAACGGTATGCGCATGAATGCCCGCGACTTCATCCGCACGGAGAACAAGGAGGGCAAGCATGTGCTCTGCACCGAACTGACCAACAAACTGGTTAAGGAAGCCTTTGCAACCTTCCAGAACAACAATACCAATGCCAGCAAGACCATCGCCGTAGTGCCTGGCTTCATTGCCCGCGACCGCGACAGCCACGAGACCACAAACCTCGGCCGTGGCGGTTCCGACTATACCGCAGCAATTATTGCTGCAGCACTCGATGCTGACATCCTTGAGATATGGACCGACGTTGACGGCTTCATGACTGCCGATCCAAAAGTCATCAAGAGTGCCTATACCATCAACGAGCTTTCTTACGTTGAGGCTATGGAGCTTTGTAACTTCGGCGCCAAGGTCATCTATCCTCCGACGATTTATCCCGTTTGTGTCAAGAATATACCTATTAAGGTTAAGAACACCTTCAATCCCGAACATCCGGGTACACTCATCAAGGCCACGATTGACAACGACCAAAAACCCATCAAGGGCATTTCCTCTATCAAGGGTACCTCTCTGATTACTGTCACCGGTCTGTCGATGGTGGGTGTCATCGGTGTCAACCGTCGCATCTTTACCACGCTGGCCAATAAGGGTATCTCGGTCTTCATGGTGTCTCAGGCTTCTTCTGAGAACTCTACCTCTATCGGTGTTCGCGACGAGGATGCCGCAGCAGCTGCCGAGGTGCTCAACGCCGAGTTTGCCAAGGAGATTGAAACCGGTGCCATGTTCCCCATGTTGGTGGAGAGCGGCTTAGCTACCATCGCCATCGTGGGTGAGAATATGAAGCAGACGCCGGGTATTGCCGGTAAGTTGTTCGGCACATTAGGACGCTCTGGTATCAGCGTGATTGCCTGTGCACAAGGCGCTTCTGAAACGAATATCTCGTTCGTCGTTGACGGACGTTTCCTGCGCAAGTCGCTCAACGTGCTACACGACTCGTTCTTCCTGTCAGAATACAAGGTGCTCAACCTCTTCATCTGTGGTATCGGCACTGTGGGTGGCATGCTCCTGGAGCAGATTCGCACCCAGCAGCAGTTCCTCATGCAGTCACGTCGCCTGAAGCTTAATGTGGTCGGCATTTCCGATGTCGATAACTTCGTGCTCGACCGCGATGGCATAGACCTCGACAACTACGAAAAGATTCTGCGTGCAGGCTTCAAGGCCGACACGGAGCATATGCGCGAGGAAATCATCAAGATGAACATCTTTAACAGCGTCTTCGTCGACTGTACCGCCAGCCGTCAGATCGCGACACTCTATCAGACATTCCTGGAGCACAACATTTCGGTCGTTGCTGCCAACAAGATTGCTGCGTCGAGCGACTACGCCAGCTACGTTAAGCTGCGCCAGACGGCTCGCGACCGCGGCGTGTGGTTCCGTTACGAAACCAACGTAGGCGCTGGTCTGCCTATCATCGGCACCATCAACGACCTCTGCAACTCAGGTGACAAGATCCTGAAGATTGAAGCAATCCTCTCGGGTACGCTCAACTTCATCTTCAACGAGATTGCTGCCGACGTGCCCTTCTCTGAGACCGTTCGCCGTGCCAAGGAGCAGCGCTACTCGGAGCCAGACCCGCGTATCGACCTCAGCGGTACGGATGTCATCCGCAAGCTGGTCATCCTGACCCGTGAGGCAGGCTATCAGGTGGAGCAGGACGATGTCGAGAAGCACCTCTTCGTACCCGATAGTTACTTCGAGGGCAGCATCGACGACTTCTGGAAACGTCTGCCCGAACTTGATGCCGACTTCGAGGCGCGCCGCAAGGTGCTCGAGGCCGAGAACAAGCGCTGGCGCTTCGTCGCTACGATGGAGGCCGACGAGAACGACACGACGAACTTCAAGACCAGCGTAGCATTGAAGGAGGTTCCTTACGGCCATCCGTTCTATGGACTGGAGGGGTCGAACAACATCGTGCTCTTGACCACCGAACGTTACAAGGAGTACCCCATGCTCATCCAGGGCTATGGTGCCGGCGCCGCTGTCACCGCCGCAGGTGTCTTCGCAAACATCATGTCAATCGCTAACATCTAAAGCCTACCCCAACCCCTCCCAAGGGGGAGGGGCTTTTTATTTCTACTATGAAGCATATCATTATTTTGGGTGACGGTATGGCCGACCTGCCCGTCGAGCGACTCGGTGGGAAGACCTTGCTGCAATATGCCCATAAGCCCATGATGGACCAGTTGGCTCGTGAAGGTCGCTGTGGTCGTTTGGTGACTGTTCCTGAGGGATTTCCTCCAGGCTCAGAGGTTGCCAACACCGCCATCCTTGGCTACGATTTAAATATGGTTTATGAAGGGCGCGGTCCTTTGGAAGCGGCCTCAATCGGCTACGAGATGGCTGACGATGACTTTGCCATCCGCTGTAATATCATCACGCTTGAGGACGGCAAAATTATCACCCACAACGGTGGCAATCTGGAAACGGAGGATGCCCGTGTACTGATAGACTATCTGAACGAACGACTCGCCAAGCCCATCAACGAACGAGAAGGCTGCGAACGCGTCAAGTTCATCTGTGGCATCCAGTACCGCCACCTGCTGGTCATCAAGGGCGGCAACAAACACATCGTCTGTGCCCCACCCCACGATCATCCCAACGAGCCCTGGCGCCCGCTGTTGGTGAAGGCGGAAAGTGTGGTCAGCGATTCAGTCGCTGACACCCATCGTCTCACTCCCCAGCAAACTGCGGACCTCATCAACGACCTGATTCTCCGTTCTCAGGACTTGCTGCCTAAGCACCCCTATAACCTTGCAAAGGCTGCCAAAGGCGAACGCCAAGCCAACAGCATCTGGCCTTGGAGCGGTGGCTACCGTCCCTCTATGCAGACACTCATGCAGCAATACCCTGATATTAAGAGTGGCGCCGTCATCTCGGCTGTCGACCTCATCCAGGGCATCGGTAAGTACGCTGGCCTGCGCATCATTAAGGTTTCTGGCGCTACGGGACTGGCCGACACCAACTACGAAGGTAAGGCACAAGCTGCCATCGAGGCTTTGGAGAACGACGACTTCGTCTTCGTCCACGTCGAAGCCAGCGACGAGGCTGGTCACGACGGTGACCTGGAACTGAAGCTCAAGACCATCGAATATCTGGACCAGCGTCTCATAGCCCCTATATATAATAAGGTACGCGCGTGGGACGAACCCGTCTGCATCGCCGTTCTGCCCGACCACCTTACTCCCGTCGAACAGCGCATCCACGTAGGCCAGCCCGTGCCGTTCCTCATCTGGCACTGCGGCATCCAGCCTGACAGCGTCCAGCAGTACGATGAAGTGAGCTGTGTCAGCGGTTCCTATGGACTGCTAAAACTCGATGAGTTTATGCAAACGTTTATGAACATTAGCAATGTAAAAATGTAAATTTTCGAAGATATGAACTACTACAGCACAAACGGAAATGCCCCGATAGCCGACCTGGAAAAGGCGGTGGTAAAGGGTCTGGCAGAAGACCGCGGTCTCTACATGCCAGAGGAGATTTACAAGTTGCCGAAGGCTTTCTTCAACGATATGCCCAAGATGAAGTTTCAGGACATTGCCTACAACGTAGCCAGCAACTTCTTCGGTGACGACGTGGACGAGGACGCCCTGCAGGACATCGTCTACGATACATTGTCGTTCGACTGCCCCGTAGTCAAAGTGACGGACAACATTTATGCGCTGGAGCTGTTCCACGGACCTACGCTCGCCTTCAAGGATGTCGGCGCCCGCTTCATGGCACGTCTGCTGCAATACTTCCTGCGCCAGGGCGGCTCTGCATGTGGCTGTGGCACAGCCACAAGCTCAACGGTCAACGTCCTCGTAGCTACCAGCGGCGACACGGGAAGTGCCGTAGCCAACGGATTCCTCGGCGTAGAGGGCATCCACGTCTACGTGCTCTACCCCAAGGGTAAGGTAAGCCCCATCCAGGAGTGTCAGTTCACAACACTTGGCAAGAACATTACCGCCATCGAGGTGGACGGTGTCTTCGACGACTGTCAGGCGCTGGTGAAGTCGGCCTTCATGGACGAAGAGCTAAACCAGCACATGCGTCTGACCTCCGCCAACTCAATCAACGTTGCCCGTTTCCTGCCTCAGGCGTTCTACTACTTTAATGCGGTGGCCCGCATAATAGAAAATGTAAATAATGAGTCTGACATCGTCATGTGCGTGCCTTCAGGCAACTTCGGCAATATCTGCTCGGCACTCTTCGGCCACCAGATGGGACTGCCCATCAGTCGCTTCATTGCTGCCAACAACGCCAACGACGTCTTCTACCAATACCTGCAGACGGGCCAGTATGAGCCGAAACCCAGCATCCAGACACTGGCCAATGCAATGGACGTCGGCGACCCGTCGAACTTCGCACGCATCCTGAACCTCTACAGCGAGAACGGTAAGCTGTCGCCCGAAGAGACACACCAGCGCATCACCAGCCTCATCAGCGGTGCCACCTATACGGACGAACAGATTACCGAGACCATGCGCCAATGCTATGCCGAGACGGGCTACATCCTCGATCCTCACGGCGCCTGCGGCTATCAGGCCCTAAAGGACGGCTTGCGCCCCGGCGAGGTCGGCATCTTCTGCGAGACCGCCCACCCAGCCAAGTTCAAGGAGAAAGTCGACGCCATCCTGGGCATCGACGTCGAGATTCCTGCCCGTCTTCGCGCCTTCATGGAGGGTGAGAAGCAGAGCGTCCCCATGACGAAGGACTTCCAGGACTTCAAGCGTTATCTGCTGTCTTTGGCTTAACTCGGCGACATCTCTTGTCTCTGGCTTAACTCGGTGACTATTGATATAATCACCGAGGCTTTTGTCTGTTCATCAGTAGCCAGCGGCTCCAGCCTGTGAGTTGCTCGAAGCGCAATTGTAGGTTGGCATCAACGCAATTTTCACCCACACTTGGCTTATCATGCGTCGCCAACAGTTTGCTTATCATGCGTCGCCAACAGTTTGCTTATTATGCTGCACGAAAAATTTTTTTGCTAAAAAATACTGCCATACTGCCACCAGCAGCCTGAAACACCTGTAAATAAAGGGCTTTTCGGGTGGTGGCAGTAAGGTGGGAGATGGCAGTAAATGGGCAAAACGGTTTAAAAATGACATAAAAAACCGCGAGTTGGAAGTGCTTGGCCCCAGGAAAAGCAGCAGAAATCCTCAAGAAAAGCAGCAGAAATCCTCAGGAAAAGCAGCAGAAGCCCCCAGGAAAAGGTGTTGCTCCTGGGCGTGGAGCAACAAAAAATCGCGTAGAAAAGTTGCAAAAGTTACGGTGATTTCCTCAAGAAGTTGCCGTGATTTCCTCAAGAAGTTACGGTGATTTCCTCAAGAAGTTGCCGTGATTTCTGAAGGAAAGTGCCGTGATTTCTTGAAGAAGTTGCTGTAACTCCTTAATCACCGCCATGAAACCAGCAAGGAAAACAGTTATCGTTTTCGACGATCGTTAAGGTTAAAACTAATGTTTTTTGAGTCGTTTTTAGGTATTTTTGAGGATTTTCCTCCATCTTCCACCTATCTTCCTCCATCCGTAATGTATTTATTGAAAGCAAGTTACACCAAAAGATGGAGGATGGAGGATATTTTTGCAAATGCAAATTTTCTGTACGCGCAAACCTTGTGATTCGCGCGATATAGAAGAAATAATTTACTTTTCCGTCGTTTTGTTTGGAGAATTAGAAATATCTTTGTACATTTGCAGCACAGCTTGTTAGCCCACTCGTGGGCGGCAGGCGGTCTTATTAACGACTTGACAAATACTGGATGAACGACATATCACTTGAACTTGCTAAACTACATTCGCTGACGGGTGCAGATTTCATTCGCCAATTGAAACTGATTGTAGCAAGTAATGAGTTTCATCCAGTAGATGGTGAGACGAACATCTTTTCCGTTGGCGGCGAGAGGGGTGAAGATTACGAGAACTTGTTGAATGCTGCGCGGAAGGCCGTCAGTCATGGGTACTGTGTTTATATACTGCCCAACCCTAAAGGGATAAGGTCTGCTGACTTTATTTTGGTGCAGCATGGCATATACAAATTGTATGACTTGAAAACTATTTACGGGAAATCATCAGTTATGAGCCGTTTGAAAGAATCAGTAGGTCAGTCGAATCATATTCTGTTGAATATGGCTACAGATTATAATGCTACTGCATTAGCTCGTTGTATAAAGAAGTATTTTGAACTAAATCCATTAGCCATGGAAGTCATGTTGTTTAAGGGCAGCAAGGTAATCGTTGTTACTACCAAGTCAGTTCAAGACAAAAGATTCTTCAATACATTTACCAAAAGATATAACAAATAAAGAGCCACCGAAATGGCTCTTCATTTAACATTGGAGTAGTGTCGATATGGTCTTGCTCCCTCGCGGGAAACTTACCCGGATAGCCAGAACATACATTCTTTGACCTAAAGGTACAAAGCGACATGTCGATTACTGACGCTGCAAAGATAGATATAATATTTGAAACTTCCAAATCTTTTCTGCCTTTTCTTTACTTTTCCGGCGTTTTGTTTGGAGAATTGGAAAATACTTGTTAGTAGTTCACATAATAATAAAGGTGTAGGAGAGCCAAGTTACTCAGCCTATTCCTGTCTTATAGTCGCTTCCCAATCGTAAGATTGAAAAGTCGGACTCTGTATTACCATAGGGAATGGAACTTTTTTTTAGTCGTTTTTCGGAAAAATCTGGCGTAAACAGCTAATAATTCTTAAAAGAAGGCTACTGACAACCCCCAAACGCATGATATGCCAAAAATGTTTTTTATATTTGCAGAGCCGAAGTGGACCTTCCTGTATGGGATGCCAGCTACGGAGGCCAAGAAGGCGTTATAATGTCTCTATTCCTTTCTCACTAAAGTCTGGAAAACTTAAATCAAAGGAGGGTAGAAACAGGACACGCCCATCTTGTGTACCAAAAGTACACTGGATGGTGCTGTAGTTACTGTTCCATTCCTTTAAAGGTTTTTCCAGAGCCATGTGAGAAGATGGAGTGATAACGAGCTCCATCCTTTTTGTATATCAAAATTATTTACCGCTGAGTCCGGGAGTTGTAGGCGACAAATAAAGATTATTAATTTTAAAAACAATAGTATTATGAAGAAAGCTCTTTTATTCGTTATGCTGCTATTTCCGTTAGTGGCAAGTGCTAGCGTAGAAATTGATGGAGTTTTTTATGAATTCATGGGCAATACCGCCATTGTAACGGTTAATCCTTCTGGATACAAAGGAAATGTGCTTATTCCTAGTTCTGTCTTATATGGACAAAGGGAATATGATGTATTTTATGTTGATTCTTATTCTTTTGCTAATTGTCTTGATTTGAAATCCGTAAACTTTCTTGGTGATATATACATATATGCTCACGCTTTTGAAGGTTGTACTAACTTAACATCAATTAATTTAGAGCAGGCAAGATACATAGATGAAAGTGCTTTTTCTGGTTGTACTGGACTTACTTCTGTCTATTTATATTTAGAATCTTTAGGAAAGATTGGAGATTATGCTTTTGCAGGTTGCACTGGACTTACTTCTGCCTATATGGATATGGGAGCAAGTGAAGCAGAGATTGGAGATTGTGCTTTTGCAGGTTGCACTGGATTAAATAGCATTACAATTTCATATAATAGTGGTTGGGATCTGATTAACTTAGGCTCACAAGCATTTGACAACACCAACAACTGTCCAATCTACATGGATGAGTGTGTTATAAGTGATCACATAACTAACGATAATTGGAAAGCATATGCTTCACGAATATTGCCTTTTTCTGCATTAGCTACTTATAATATTACAGACACATCAATAGCAACAAAGATTATTAATCGAACAGATGGAATTGGAAACGTCGAAATAAATGGATCAGAGATTTGGAAGCCAACAGAATATCGATTTAACGACGAAGGTTATGTTACACTTGGAATACGGTTGTGGCTTCTTCTAATAGAGAATAGGGCTTTTGAGGACTGTACAGCATTGACATCCATTGTTATACCCGACGGAGTTTCCACTATAGATGGAAGTGCATTCAACGGCTGTACTAATCTCACCTCTGTGTCAATCCCTAACAGTGTAACATTAATCGAAGGTGATGCTTTCAGAAATACAAGGCTGAGTTCTGTGATTATATCAGATAGATGCCAGATTATTGGAGGTAACGCGTTTAGTTGGAATGATCAGTTGGAATCGGTTTTCATACCAAGTAGTGTAACGAGCATTGGAGAAAGTGCGTTCGAGGGTTGCTATATGATAACCTCTGTCCACATAACAGACCTTGCTGCATGGTGTAATATTGATTTTGGCGATAAAGAATCCAATCCACTCAATAATGCTCATCATCTCTTCATGAATAGTCAGGAGATTAAGGACTTAGTAATCCCGAACAGTGTGACGAGCATCAGCAATTATGCCTTCTGTGGTTGCTCCGAACTGACCTCCGTCACCATCCCCAACAGTGTGACATCCATAGGCTGGGACGCTTTCGAGTACTGTAGCGGTTTGACCTCTGTGGATATCCCCAATAGCGTGACATCCATAGGCCATTCTGCCTTCTATGGTTGCAGAGGATTGTCCTCAGTGACCATCCCTAACAGCGTGACGAGCATAGAAAGCCTTGCTTTCTATGGTTGCAGCGGTCTGACCTCAGTGACCATCCCTAACAGCGTGACATCCATAGGCCATTCTGCCTTCCGTGGTTGCAGTGGATTGTCCTCAGTGACAGTATATGCTGAAACGCCAATATCGATTGATAGTAATTGTTTTTCAAATCGCGCCAATGCAACACTCTATGTCCCTTATGGTTATAAGGCAACATACGAGGCCGCAGACTATTGGTCTGAATTTAAAAATATAGTTGAAATGCCATCAGAAGTCGGTATTACTATCGGCGAGACAGGCATAGGTACATATTGCAGTGATTATTCTCTTGACTTCACCGGTTCTGACGCTAAGGCATACGTGGTATCTTCATTTGACTCTGGCAGTAGCCAAGTGACACTGAACCGCGTTTATAAGACTACACCCAACACTGGACTTGTTGTGATGGGTAGTACGGGCAATTATGATATTTCTCTTGGCAATGGAGGTTCGACGGCATCAAATATGTTGGTTGGGGTGACCGAAAATACTGTTTTGAATAAGGTGGTAGGCGACTATACAAATTATATCCTTGCAAAGAAGGATGGTGAAGTTGGCTTCTATGCTGTCACTGACGGCTCCACGTTGAAAGCCAATAAAGCTTATTTGCCCCTCAAAACTGCTGACCTCCCTGCAAGTGCCAGAATAGCATTTTTCTTCGACGACGGAGAGACTACGGATATTAAAGTGCTTGAAGAGCAGCATACTCTTAACGTGCAGGAGGGTGCTGTTATCTACAACCTGAACGGTCAAAGGATGACGGGTCTGCAAAAGGGTCTGAATATTGTCAATGGTAAGAAAGTAATTATAAAATGATGGTAATATGAAACGAAAAGATTATACTGTACCGCAGCTTGTTATAGTGAAGATACAAGTCAACCACTTCCTTGCTGCTTCTGGTGACCAACTCTATGGCACTGTACATGAGGCTAATAACGAAGTAGATGCTGAATTTGCTTTGTAATGCTGTAAGGCAATAAAAAAATAAGACCGCACCAGAGGCTCTTGCTTCCTCTGATGCGGTTTTCTTGTTGCTAGTACTTTACGACAACAGATAATATGAAGATCACAGTAAAGGTTCCGCTGAGCACTTTTTGTCTGTTCTAAATCAGCTGTCTTTACGGATTAAGCCAATAGGACTTGCACTGTTTTATCAAATCCTCAACGCTGCTAGCTTCATAGACGCGGCCATGCTTGATGTCGTCGATGGCGCGATCCATGGAAACATTATCTATTGAAACTGTCAGTTGTGTCATATTCGTCAAAAAAACATATAATCGATGGCAAAGGTAGTCAATCTTTGGCACATCACCAAACAATTTATACTAAATAAGGTATTTTGGCTTGTTAATTCTTTACTCTTTGCAAGAAGATGCTCGGAAAACAAATAATTTTCAATTTTCAATTACCAATTCTCAATTATTCTTCGTACCTTTGCAGCCGCTATTATATAATTAAGGTATAGGCTGAGCATAAAATAAGTTGTAGACAACAAATAAATAAGGTAAAGAAAGAAGCATGATAACAGTCACAAATCTGGCTATTCAGTTTGGCAAGAAGACCCTTTACAAGGACGTCAACCTGAAGTTTACGAGTGGAAACATCTATGGTATCATCGGTGCCAACGGCGCTGGCAAGTCTACCCTCCTCCGCGCCATCAGCGGCGAACTGGAGCCTAACAAGGGTACGGTGGAGATGCAGCCTGGCGAACGTCTGTCGGTGCTGGAACAGGATCACTTCAAATATGATGAGTTTACGGTGATGGACACGGTGCTGATGGGTCACAAGCCCATGTGGGACAACATGAAGGAGCGCGAGGCCCTGTACTCCAAGCCTGAGATGACGGAGGAGGACGGCAACCGCGCCGCTGACCTGGAGATGGCTTTCGCCGAGATGAACGGCTACGAAGCCGAGAGCGAGGCTGCTCAGCTGTTGCAGAACCTGGGCGTTGCCGAGGGTCAGCACTACAAGCAGATGAGCGACATCTCGAACAACGAGAAGGTCCGCGTGATGCTGGCCAAGGCGCTGTTCGGACATCCCGACAACCTGTTGCTGGACGAGCCGACGAACGACCTGGACCTGGATACCGTCCAGTGGTTGGAGGAGTATCTGTCGAACCTGGAGCAGTGTGTGCTGGTGGTGAGTCACGACCGTCACTTCCTGGATGCTGTCTCGACACAGACCGTCGACATCGACTTCGGCAAGGTGACGCTGTTCTCGGGTAACTACTCGTTCTGGTATGAGTCTTCACAGCTTGCCCTGCGCCAGCAGCAGAACCAAAAGCTGAAGGCTGACGAGAAGCGCAAGCAGTTGGAGGAGTTCATCCGCCGCTTCTCTGCCAATGTGGCAAAGTCGAAGCAGACCACGTCTCGCAAGAAGATGCTGGAGAAGCTGAACGTCGAGGAAATCACGCCTTCGACACGTAAGTATCCAGGCATCATCTTCTCGATGGAGCGCGAGCCTGGTACGCAGATATTAGAGGTGGAGGGTCTGAAGGCTGTCGATGCCGACGGCACGGTGCTCTTCGACAATGTGTCGTTTACCATTGAGAAAGGCCAGAAGACTGTCTTCCTGTCACATAACCCCAAGGCTATGACGGCGCTGTTTGAGATTATCAACGGCAATCGCGAAGCCAATGCCGGCACCTATAAGTGGGGCGTCACCATCACAACCGCCTACCTGCCGTTGGACAACACCAGTTTCTTCCAGTCGGAGATGAACCTGGTTGACTGGCTGTCGCAGTATGGCACTGGCAACGAGGTGATGATGAAGTCGTTCCTTGGCCGCATGTTGTTTAAGGACGAAGACATCCAGAAGAAGGTCTGCGTGCTCTCTGGTGGCGAGAAGATGCGCTGTATGATAGCCCGCATGCAGTTGAAGAACGCCAACTGCCTGATACTCGACACCCCGACGAACCACTTGGATCTAGAGTCTATCCAGGCTTTCAACAACAACCTGGTGTCGTTCAAGGGCAACATCTTGTTTGCCTCGCACGACCATGAGTTTATCAACACCGTGGCCGACCGCATCATCGAACTCACGCCGAAGGGTACTATCGACAAGCTGATGACTTACGATGACTATATCTACGACGAGAGCATCAAGGAGAAGAAGGCAGAGCTTTATGCTAATTGAAAATTGGCATGATATTTGCTGTGTGACCTGAAAAACATTTAAGATTATGAAAGAAGAAGAAATAAAGAATACGGAAGAGACTTTAGAAGAATCTTTCGCCGAAGAAACAGAAGTAGAAGGCGCTGCTGCTGACGAGACGGAGGCAGAGGGAGCCGACGTTGAGGAGACAGAGGAAGAGGAGAAAGACCCTCTGACTGCTGCCCAGGCCGAAATTGAAGAGCTGAAGACGCAGATTCTCTATAAGACTGCCGAGTTTGACAACTACCGTAAGCGCACCCTGAAGGAGAAGGCTGAACTGATACTGAACGGTGGCGAGAAAGCCGTCAGTACCATCCTGCCCGTTATCGACGACATGGAGCGTGCCATAGAGAATGGTGCCAAAACCGACGACCCTGACGTGCTGCGCGAAGGCATGGAGCTGATATACAACAAGATGATGAAGGCTCTGGAAGGCCTTGGTGTCAAGAAGATTGACACCGAGAATGCCGACTTCGACACCGACGTCCACGAGGCCGTAGCAATGGTTCCTGGCATGGGCGACGACAAGAAAGGCAAGGTGATAGACTGTCTGCAGGCTGGTTACCAGCTGAACGACAAGGTGATACGCCACGCAAAAGTAGCTGTCGGACAGTGAAACGTTTCGCTAATGAATAGTGAAAAGTGAATAGTGAAATCATGATAAGTGAAAACAGAGAAGTGAAAAATAATAAATAAATGGCACAAAAACGCGACTATTACGAGGTGCTTGGCGTTGACAAAAACGCTACCGAAGACCAGATAAAGAAGGCGTACCGCACCATCGCCATCAAATATCACCCCGACCGTAACCCGGGAAACAAGGAAGCCGAAGAAAAGTTCAAGGAGGCTGCCGAGGCTTACGATGTGCTGCACGACCCGCAGAAGCGCCAGCAGTACGACACCTTTGGTTTCAGCGGAGGTGGCGGAGCAGGCTTCGACCCATTCGGCGGAACTTCGATGAACATGGACGACATCTTCTCTATGTTCGGCGACATCTTCGGCGGACATGCCGGTTTCGGAGGTTTCGGAGGCGGTGCCGGCAAGCGCGGTCCTAAGGTACACCGTGGCTCTGACCTCCGCCTAAAGGTCCGTCTCTCGCTCCAGGAAATTGCCACAGGCGTCACCAAGAAGTTTAAAGTCCGCAAAGACCTGACCTGTTCTCATTGTCACGGAAGTGGAGCCGAGAGCGGAAGTACCAACGAACAATGTCCGACCTGTCACGGTAGCGGCGTCATCACCCATACCACCCAGAGCATCTTCGGCATGATGCAGACGCAGGGCGTTTGTCCTACGTGTAACGGCGAGGGCAGCATCATCAAGAACAAATGTCCGCATTGTGGCGGCACGGGTGTCGAGAAAGGCGAGGAAGTGGTTGAGATAAAAATCCCTGCTGGCGTCGCCGAGGGCATGATCGTCAACGTGCCTGGCAAGGGTAATGCCGGCTATCACAAAGGCGTCAATGGCGACATACAGGTATTTGTCGAGGAAGAGGAAAACGAGACCTTCGTTCGCGACGATAATAACTTGATATATAACCTGTTACTTGACTTCCCGACAGCAGCACTTGGAGGCGACGTGGAGATTCCGACCATAGAGGGAACACGCCTGAAAGTGAAGATGGATCCTGGTACGCAACCTGGCAGAACCCTCCGACTGCGAGGCAAAGGTCTGCCTTCCGTCAAAGGCTATGGAAGCGGCAAGGGCGACTTGATCGTCAACGTCAGCGTGTACATCCCCAAGACGTTGACCAAAGAGGAAAAGACAGCCATTGAGCAGTTCCGCCAGAGCGACAACTTCAAAGGCGACGCTGCTACCAAACAGAGCATCTTCCAGAAATTCAAGAACTACTTCAATTGAATTGAAAATTGAGAATTGAAATTCAATAATCCTTAATATATAAAGAGGTGAACTACAGAGAGACCTGCGAGTATTTGTATAACCAGACACCGATGTTTGAACAACAAGGTATCAGTGGTTACAAAGAAGGATTGGACAACACGTTGGCGCTGGATGAGCATTTTGGCCATCCGCACCTTTCGTATGCCACCATTCATGTGGCAGGCACCAACGGCAAGGGCTCTGTGTCACACTCTATCGCTTCCGTACTGCAGGAGTGCGGCTATCGTGTGGGACTTTACACGTCACCACATCTGGCCGACTTCAGCGAGCGCATCCGCATCAACGGAACACCCATCAGTCAAGACTACGTCGTCAATTTCGTTGACAACGAACGCGCCTTCTTCGAGCCACTCCACCCTTCCTTCTTTGAGGTAACCACGGCAATGGCCTTCAAGTACTTCAAGGACAACAACGTAGACATTGCCGTCATAGAAGTGGGACTGGGAGGACGGCTGGACTGCACCAACATCATTACCCCGCTGGTCAGCGTCATTACCAACATCAGCTATGACCACACGCAGTTGTTAGGCGACACGTTAGCCAAGATTGCAGCAGAGAAAGCCGGTATTATAAAGAAAGGTGTACCCGTGGTTATAGGACATGCTGACGCAGAAACCCGTCCCGTCTTCGAAGCAAAAGCCCGCGAGATGGAGGCTCCCATCGTTTTTGCCGAGGACGAACCTTGCGTCATCCAGGCTGAGCCACGTCCAGAGGGAGGCATGCATTACAAGACGACATTCTTCGGCACCCTCAATGGTGACCTTGGCGGCATTTATCAGAAGGAAAACCTAAACACGGCCTTATTTGCCCTATATGCCATCGGTAAGCAAGGCTACCTGAGCGAGTGCCCTACCCCGGAAAGCAAGGAGAAGGGACTTTACGAATTAGAAGAAGGCATTAGCCACGTTATCGAGAAAACCGGTCTGCTGGGAAGATGGCAGATAGTCAAAGAGAATCCGCGAGTGGTCTGCGACACCGGCCACAATGTCGGAGGATGGCAGTATCTCAGTCAGCAGCTTCAGCAGGTGTCCTGCCATCAGATGCATATCATCTTCGGTATGGTCGGCGACAAAGACATCAACGGCGTGATGGAACTCTTGCCTAAGAATGCCACATACTATTTCACTAAAGCCAACTCCAGCCGCGCCCTCAACGAACAGGTCGTCCGCACCCTGGCACTAAAGCACGGTATTGAAGGGCAATCATTTCCTACCGTCAGAGAAGCCTTCGAGGCAGCATACAAGAACGCCCAGAAAGATGATTTTATCTTCGTCGGAGGCAGTAGCTACGTCGTTGGCGACTTCCTAAAATTCTCCTTTTAGGTGTTTTTAATTCTCCTTTTAGGTGTTTTTAACACCACGTAAACGATTTTTTAAGTCTTTCTTTCGTTGTTCTCGTTTTTTTTCCGTTACTTTGCAGGTAGATTTGTAACTAAAAACAAATAATTATGGCAAATACAACGGAAACAGCGAATTTGTGCGGTCTGAATCGTAAGGATTTCCAGGCCACAGTGAAAGGTAAGAAGACGGATCTTTACATCCTGAAGAACCGTAAAGGCTACGAAGTAGCAGTGTCTAACTACGGTGGTGCCATTGTTGCTATCATGGTGCCCGATAAGGACGGCAAGGTGGCTAACGTCATCCAGGGCCATGCCAGCATCGAGCAACTCATGAGCGGCAAAGAGCCTTACCTCTCAACATTGATTGGACGTTGGGGCAACCGCATCTGCAAAGGTCAGTTTACCCTGAACGGCAAGGACTACCAGCTTGCACTCAACGATGGTCCCAACCATCTTCACGGTGGATTGAAGGGCTTCAACTGCAAAGTATGGGATGCCCGTCAGATGGGTCCCCGCTCACTGGCCCTGCACCGCATCTCATCCTATGGTGAGGAAGGCTATACCGGCGAGTTGGACGTCACGGTGGAATACACCTTTACCGACCAGAACGAGCTCGTCATCGAGTATCTCGCCACCACCAACAAGAAGACTATCGTCAACCTGACACACCACGCCTTCTTCAGCCTCGCAGGCACAGCAGATCCCACTCCGACGATTGAGGACCAGATTTGCGAGATCAACGCCGACTTCTATCTGCCTACGGACGACACCGCTATTCCTACCGGTGAGATTCTGAAGGTTGAGGGCACTCCCTTCGACTTCCGCACCCCGAAGGCTTTCGGTAAGGACATCAACGCCGACCACGAACAGATTAAGTTCGGTCACGGCTTCGACCACAACTACGTGCTGAACAAGAAGGAAGAAGGCGAGCTGAGCTTCGCTGCCCGCATTACCGAGCCGAAGAGCGGCCGTACTCTGGAGTGCTACACCACAGAACCTGGCATGCAGCTTTATACTGCTAACTTCGCCACGGGTTATAAGGGCGCCAACGGTTGCACATTCCCCTACAGAAGTGCCGTATGTCTAGAGACCCAACACTTCCCCGATAGTCCCAACCGCCCCTACTTCCCCTCTGTAGTGCTGAACCCGGGCGAGCAGTACAAGCACAAGACTATCTATCGCTTTGGTGTAGTTGAGTAATCTTTCATTGACTACTAATTAGACTTTTAATTTATGAGTAATCAAAAGAAAAACGGTAGCATCATCGCCATTGTGACGATGATGTTCCTTTATGCAATGATTGCATTCGTCACCAATCTTGGCGCTCCTATCGGCGTGGTGATGAAAAACGATCCCGAGGTGGGCGGTTCTAATATGCTCGCCATGTTAGGTAACTTCATGAACTTCTTCGCCTACCTGTTCATGGGTATTCCCGCTGGTAAGATGCTGACACGCATCGGCTACAAGAAAACCGCCATGCTGGGTATCTTAGTCGGCTTCATCGGTGTGCTCATCCAGTTTATCTCGGGCTTCGAGGCACTGGAAGGCTACACCGACAACGTTGTTTATCTAACCGGTGCCTTTGTGTCAGGTCTCTCCGTTTGTATGCTGAACACAGTGGTCAACCCCATGCTGAACTTGCTCGGCGGCGGTGGTAACCGTGGTAACCAGCTGAACATGATCGGTGGTACGCTGAACTCGTTGTCTGGCACATTGACCCCCATGTTAGTCGGTGCGCTCATTGGTCAGGTGACCCGTGAAACAGACTTCGTACAGATCAACCTTGTGCTCTACATTGCAATGGCAGTCTTCGCTGCTGCATTCTGCGTGCTGGCCTTCATCCCCATCAAGGATCCCGATATGGGTAAGGTGACTGCCGCCACGAAGTTCGAGCACACTCCTTGGTCGTTCCGCCATTGCACCTTAGGTGTTATCGCTATCTTTGTCTATGTGGGTGTTGAGGTTGGTATTCCTGGTGGACTGAACTTCTATCTCTCCGATACCAGCGCCAATGGTGGATGGGTGAATCCTGAGGCAGTGCTCAATGCTGCCACGATCGGTGGTGCTGTAGCAGCAATGTATTGGTTGCTGATGCTTATAGGACGTCTGGTGTCCAGCGCCATTGCAGGCAAGGTGTCCTCTCGTCAGTTGATGCTTGCCACAACGGCTGTGGGAATGTTGCTCATCATTGCAGCCATTCTGACACCGAAGGATGTCACTGTCAGCATGCCATTAGTGAAGATTCTGGAAGGTACCGTAGAAATGACAACAGTTCCGATGAGTGCTCTGCTATTAGTTCTCTGCGGACTTTGCACCTCTGTGATGTGGGCTTCTATTTTCAACCTCGCTACTGAGGGTCTTGGCAAATATACAGCTCAGGCATCAGGTATCTTTATGATGATGGTTGTCGGTGGTGGTGTACTGCCTGTGGTTCAGAGTTTCTTTGCTGACTTCATGGGTTACATGCCAAGTTACTTCGTCTACCTGCTGGCTATGGCCTACATGTTCTATTACGCCCTCATTGGCTGCAAGAACGTCAACAAGGACATTCCGGTGGAATAAATTAGGAGTTAGGAATTAAGAATTAAGAATGATCACCTTTGGTGATTAAGAATTAAAATTGAAATATTTATGATGGAAATAGATTTCGTAAGGTCAAGGTTCATCAAGCACTTTGATGGCAAGACCGGCAACGTATATGCCTCTCCAGGCCGTATCAACCTCATTGGTGAGCACACCGACTACAATGGTGGGTTTGTGTTCCCCGGAGCTGTGGACAAGGGTATCATGGCCGAAATGCGTGCCAATGGCACTGAGGACACCGTTATGGCCTACGCCATCGATCTGAAGGACCGTGTAGACTTCAAGCTCTCCGATCCCGATGGCCCCCGTGCCTCATGGGCTCGCTACATTTACGGCATCGCGCTGGAGATGAAGAAGCTGGGCGTTCCCGTCAAGGGTTTCAATATTGCCTTTGCTGGTGATGTCCCCCTGGGCGCCGGTATGTCGTCTTCTGCTGCTATGGAGAGTTGCTTTGCATGCGGTCTGAACGACATCTTCGGCGAGAACAAGGTTTCTCAGTGGGATATGGTATTAGCCGGACAGGCTACCGAGCACAACTACTGTGGCGTCAACTGCGGCATCATGGACCAGTTTGCCTCAGTCTTCGGTAAGGCTGGCTGTCTGATGCGCCTCGACTGCCGCAGTCGTGAGTTCGAGTATTTCCCCTTCAAGCCTGACGGTTACCGCCTCGTACTGCTCGACAGCGTTGTCAAACACCAGCTGGCAGGTTCGCCCTATAACGACCGCCGCAACTCGTGCGAGAACGTAGTGAAGCACATTCAGGCCAAGCACCCGGAGGGCAAGTTCGAGACCCTGCGCGACTGCACCTGGGAACAGCTCGACGAAGTCCGTGCCGAAGTTGGCGAAGAGGACTACAAGCGTGCTAAGTTCGTGCTGGGTGAGAAAGACCGCGTGCTGGGCGTTTGTGAAGCCCTGAACGAAGGTGACTACGAGAAGGTCGGTGAACTGATGTACCAGACGCACGAAGGTCTGTCTAAGGACTATGAGGTCAGCTGCGAAGAGCTTGACTTCCTGAACGACATCGCCAAGGAGTGCGGCGTCACAGGTAGCCGTATCATGGGTGGTGGTTTCGGAGGCTGCACCATCAATCTCGTGCGCAACGACCTTTACAAGAACTTCATCGCAACAGCCAAGCAGAAGTTTAACGATAAGTATGGCCACGAGCCTAAGGTCTATGACGTCGTTATTGGCGACGGCTCCCGCAAGCTCTGTTAATCAGACAGCTTCTGTCAACTTAATATTTTTGTTTATTATAGGCAAAAGGGGAAGCTTGACTTCCCCTTTTTATTATTTTATTCTTATAATCTTTTATTCTTAGAACGGCATGGGACCGTCCTGCTCACTATAGCCTACAAAGGGTGAATCGCCTTGTGGCTGTTCAGTATTTATCTTACTACTCAGAATCTCGCCCGAGTTGTCATCCTGTGAACGGGGTCCTAAGCGGCGGTCCTCAGGATTCTCGAAACGCGTAAACTCGCCGCGGAACGTCAACAACACGTCGCCTGTAGCACCCTTACGATGCTTGGCAATGATGATCTGTGCCATACCGTGCAAGTCGCGCCCGTTGTCGTCCTGATAGATATGGTAGTACTCCGGCCGGTGGACAAAGAGCACCATATCGGCATCTTGCTCGATAGCTCCAGACTCTCGTAAGTCACTGAGTTGTGGTCGCTTACCCTCTAATCCTTCACGGCTTTCTACACCGCGGTTCAACTGCGAGAGAGCAAGGATGGGAATGTCCAGTTCCTTGGCCAGACCTTTTAGTGAACGCGAGATGGTAGAGACCTCTTCCTGACGGCTGGAGAAGCGCATGCCGTTGGCATTCATCAGCTGCAAGTAGTCTATCATGATGATCTTCACCCCATGCTCACGTACCAGTCGACGGGCCTTGGTGCGCAACTCAAAGACGGAGAGTCCTGGCGTGTCGTCGATATACAATGGGGCACCCAAGAGGTTGTTCAAGCGCTTGTCTAAACGGTCCCACTCGTCAGGATGCAGCTGACCGTTCAGAATCTTCGAACCTTGTATCTCGCAACAGTTAGAAATCAGTCTGTTCACCAACTGCACGTTCGACATTTCCAGCGAGAAGAAAGCCATCGGCACTTTGTAGTCGGCAGCAATGTTCTTGGCCATCGACAGGGCAAACGACGTCTTACCCATTGCAGGACGCCCGGCAATAATGACCAGGTCTGAGGCCTGCCAGCCGCTGGTGATATCATCCAGCTTGTGATAGCCCGTGGGAACACCCGTCAAACCGTCCTTGTTGGCGGCTGCCTTCTGGATGACATCGACGGCATTCTTGATGACAGGGTCTATCTGTGTGTAGTCCTTTTTCATGTTGCGCTGGCCTAACTCGAAGAGGCTACCCTCGGCCTCCTGCATCAGGTCGTCCACGTCGATGGTCTCGTCGAAGGCCTTCGTCTGGATATTGCTGGAGAAAGAGATGAGCTGGCGCGCCAGTGACTTCTGGGCAATAATACGGGCATGATACTCGATGTTGGCCGAAGAGGCTACGCGGCTTGAAAGATCCGTCACATAGCCAGGCCCGCCAACATCCTCAAGGTCTCCCTGCTTAGCCAGCTGTTCGGTTACCGTCCACACATCAACTGGCAGTTCATGCATGGAGAGTTCCCGGATGGCGGTGAACACCTTCTGGTTTCGCGGTTCATAGAAACTCTCGGGATAGAGTATCTCACAAACTACGGCGTAAGCGTCCTTGTCAATCATCAAGGCACCCAAGACGGCACGTTCTATCTCCGTGGCCTGTGGTTGCACGTGGGCATACGTAGTGTCGGCAGGCTGTTGTCTGCGCTGACGGCGCTGTGCACCGCCGGAAGTATTGTTATTCGACTGTTCAGGCATAGTATTTTTGCATTTGGGAGTGCAAAGATACGATTAAGCGAACAAAAAACCAAATTTATTTGTGTTTTTTTGAGCGAGAGTATTTTCGATTCGAAGAATCAAAGATACGATTAAGCGAAGAAAAAACCAAATTAATTTGTGTTTTTTTGAGCGAGAGTATTTTCGATTCGAAGAATCAGAGATACGATTAAGCGAACAAAAAACCAAATAAAATCGATTATTTATTTTCTTGGCGGAGCATTTGGTCAATCGTCAAATGCTTGTTACGCTTCATCTGGCTATCCACATAAGTCACGAACTCATTGGTGAAAACCTGTCGTCCCGTCAGCCTATTGACCACCCATTGAATCTTTCCCATGTGGCGGTCACGGTCAAGCGGAGAGTACTGATAGTCAGAAGGTATGGGATAGAGGCTGAGCAGATAGAAAGCCAGACAATCAGGGACTATCATGGAGCGCGCCATCATCTGTCGCTGACCGGGCGTATAGTGCGACTGATAGAAAGGATAGTCGGCGCCAAGATATTTATCCAGACTGATACCCAACGTACCGTTTCCCACGACGACACTCTGATCAAAAGAGCCGACCTGCGTATAAACCTGAGGAATCTCCACTTTCGGGAAGTCTTCGCGCAAACGACTAAAGGCTTTTGAGAGTTCTGAATTCAGGTCGCTGATATCGGCAAACTCTTCCTGCACGTCAGCCAGCAACATCTGAAGCGTTGAGTCCTGAAAAAAGTGCAGAAACTTCGTGTTGATCTCAGGGTCATTCACCTTACCGATGCGCAACATATCCTCTATCAGCATACGCGTCTGCATCGGGTAGTCGGTATTCATCTGCTGAAGCGCCGAATAATCGCCAGTCGTCAGATAAAGATTTTCTATACGGTCATAGCGTTCTATGACTACTTCCGCATCCGCGGAAGCGTCGCCAGCAGGCTTAAGCTGCCAGTCGCAGCTGAAACAAATCAGCATCGCTAAAACCAATATACTATAGAATTTCTTCACGTGTTGGCAACCTCAAATGTTAAATTCCGGTGCAAAATTACTAAAAAATATTTTAAAAACCAAATTTTAACCTAAAAAAGATAAAAAAAAGTGTGCTTTAAGGTGCATTTTCGTTTATTTGTGTGAAATTTGCAACGACTAAACTACTAAAAACATGAAGAGAACAACGCTTTTACTGCTCTTTGCCACCGCTTTGGCAACCTCATGGGCTGGTCAAACCCTCACCCTTACCGTCACGAACCCGATGAGTCAGCCCCGCACCGACGAGCCGGTAGTCATCAGTCTGGCCGAATACGGCAACATCCGCTCGGCTCTTGTCACTACCGCCGGAAAGGAAGTTCCTTGCCAGCTGGACGACCTGAACCAGGACGAACAGTTCGACGAGCTGTGCTTCCTGGCCGACCTGGACAAGAAGGAGACGAAGACCTATACGGTGATACTGTCTGACGAGGGTGAGCCCCGCTCCTACCCTGCCCGTGTCTATGCTGAGATGGTGATGGCCAATACCAAGGACAAAACCTTAAAGAAACATCAGCAAAACAATTATATTGAGTCAATTACAGCTCGTGGCGATGCCGCCTACACCTATAATCTTCAGCACCATCACGGAGTAGATTTCGAGAGTGAACTGAACGGCATACGCATCTATTTCGATGCCCGCCAGACGCTGGATCTCTACGGCAAGTTCAAGAAACAGCTGGAGCTGAAAGAGACGCAGTTCTACACCACCGACGAGCAGAAGGCCGCAGGCTACGGCGACGACGTGCTGTGGGTTGGCCAGACCTTCGGATTAGGAGCCTTCCGCGGCTGGGACGGTCAGAAGCCCACCCATGTAGAACCAGTACGTACCCGCACACAGCGTATCATCTCATATGGTCCACTACGCACCATCGTTGAAGTGACAGACCGCGGCTGGCAATTGCCAACACCAACAGCTCAAAGCCAACAGCCATCAGCTAACAGCCCAAAGCCAACAGTTAACATGACTTTACGTTACACGCAGTATGCTGGACACAGGGACACGGATGTCAATGTGTTGTTCAACCGCGACGTCAGCGACTACCGCTTCTCGACGGGCATTATCAACGTGAAGGGTTCCGTGGAGTTTAGCGACAAGCAAGGTCTGCGCGCCTGCTGGGGCACCGACTATCCATCTACCGACACCTTGAAGTGGAAGCGTGAGACTGTGGGGCTGGCTGTGCTGGTACCAAAGAAAAACATTGTCAGCGAGGAGCCTGCCAACAAGGACAATTACGCCTACGTGCTGAAAGTCGACGGCAACAGCATGTCGTACAAAGTGACCTACACGTCGGCCAACGAGTCCTTCGGCTACCATTCGGCTCAGGAGTGGTTCGACTACCTGAAGGCTTGGCGCAAAGAGGTAGAGAGCCCCGTCAAGGTTGAATTGAAGAAACTCTGACCTTGGTCAGCCTGTACGTGCAATCAGGATTGAAAGATGTGGATTAGGGCAGGTCGCTGAAGCGTTTGCGGCCTTTAACGTAGTACTGCCAGAGCATGGAGAAATGCCGTTGCTCTGGTATTTCCTTTTCCACGCGAGAGGCTTGGATGGTCTGACGATCGGCATCAAAGTCGCTACGCCATTGCTTGAAAGCCTTACGGGCACGGAAAACGGCACGGAAGTCTCCCCAGTTACGCTTCAGCAGCAACATCTCCCAGGCTGCCAGATAGTCTAGCCACCAACGCCAGCGCATGACAGGCTTCAGCTCTGCATCAGGCAGACACTTATAGAGCATCGTCAGGTTGTTGCGGAAATTGAGGTAGGTCTTCATCGGATTCGACTTGGGCAACGTACCTCCCCCCACATGATAGACATAGCTCTCAGGCAGACAGTAGAGCTTGCGGCCTTTGATGCGCAGTCTCCAACAGAGGTCTATCTCCTCGTTATGCGCGAAAAAGCGACCGTCCAGGCCACCGACATCCCAATAGTCCTTGGCCCGAATCATAAGCGCAGCACCTGTAGCCCAAAGTATGGGTGTCGCGTAGTCGTACTGTCCGTTATCAGCCTCTACGGTCTCAAGAATGCGTCCGCGACAGAAGGGATATCCATAGCGGTCAAGGTATCCCCCACTCGCTCCGGCATACTCAAACATATCCTTATTATATATAGAAAGCAGTTTGGGCTGACAGGCAGCAACCTCTGGATGGGCGTCCATAAACTCGATGAGCGGCGTCAGCCAGTGGTGCGTCACCTCGATGTCGGAATTCAGCAGCAGGAAGTATTCGGCATCTATCTGCCGTAACGCCTTGTTATATCCCTCGGCAAAGCCCCAGTTCTTCTCCAGAAGGATTAGCTTGCACTCAGGGAAACTGCTTCGTAACAATTCCAGGGAGTTGTCCGTCGAGGCATTGTCTGCCACATAAACCGTTGCCTCGTCACGCGAGTAATTCAGCACCGTAGGGAGATATTGGCTCAGCATCTTGGCCCCGTTCCAGTTCAGTATGACGATTGCAACCTTCATTAGATTTACAATTTACAATTGATTGGACTTTATTATTTATTCTTTATTATTTATTATTTAGCGAAGCGCAACGCGCTGAGCGCAGACTTGTCGTGATTGAAGTCGCCCAGCACGACGTTGATAAGCTGGTTGTCGTACTCCTCACGAGCTTCCGAGGGAGACAGTTCCACGCGGATGTAGTTCCGCGTAAAGCCGTGCATCGCCTTGCCTCGCGGGGCTTTTTCGAAAAGCACCTCCGCCTCCTGCCCACGATGACGGGCATAAAACGCCTGCGTCTTCTGGTCGGAGAGTTCCAACAGGCGCTGACTGCGCTGACGTTTGTCGGCATCGGAGACCACGTATGGAATGCTGAGTGCCGACGTCCCTGGCCGTTCAGAGTAAGGGAACACGTGCAACTGAGTGACGTCCAGGCCTTGCAGGAAGTCGTAGGTCTCCTCGAAGCACTCCGGCGTCTCACCCCGACAGCCCACCATCACGTCGACACCAATAAAGGCGTCAGGTGTCACCTGCTTGATGCGCTGAATCTTGTCGGCAAACAGCTGACGGTCGTAGTGACGGTGCATCAGCTTCAACACCGTGTCACTACCACTTTGCAGGGGGATGTGCCAGTGAGGCATGAAGGCGCGACTCTGGGCACAATAGTCTATCAGCTCGTCACTCAGCAAGTCGGGTTCCAGACTACTGATACGATAGCGACTGATACCCTCTACCTGGTCAAGCGCCTTCACCAGATCGAGAAACTTCTCGCCTGTGGTCTTGCCGAAGTCGCCAATATTGACACCCGTCAGTACAATCTCCTTGCCACCCTCGCTGACAGCCTCCTCAGCCTGTGCCACTAACGACGAAATGCTGGGATTGCGGCTGAAGCCACGTGCGTAAGGGATGGTGCAGTAAGTACAGAAGTAATCGCAGCCGTCCTGAACCTTCAAAAAGTAGCGCGTACGGTTGCCCCTCGAACAGCTGGGCGCAAACGTCTTAATGTCTTTCGTCTTCACCGTTCGCCAGGTGGCGCGCCGCTTCCCGCCGGCCGTCTCAGCGTCAGTCCCGCCGTCCGTCTCAGCGTCTGTCCTGTTTGACGCGACGGCATCACGGGCTATGAAACCGTCAGAGAGAAACTGGACAAGGTTAGCCTTCTCGTTGGAACCCAGTATCAGATCAACGCCGTCTATCTTGGCAATGCGTTCAGGAGCCAGCTGGGCATAGCAGCCGGTAACCACGACAAACGCCTCAGGATTCTCGCGCACCATGCGGTGGATGGCCTGCCGACACTTATGGTCGGCAACGTCAGTCACCGAACACGTATTGATAAGACATATATCCGCAGCCTCACCCTTCTTGGCCGTCAGCACGCCCAGTTCGCTGAGCATCTTGCCAAAGGTGGAGGTTTCAGAGAAGTTCAGCTTACAGCCCAACGTGTAATAGGCTGCCCGCTTGCCTTGAAAAACAGACGTGTCAATCATATCTCCTTAATTACCTTTTTTATCCGTCAGTTTCTTCTGCTCTCGTTCAAACTGTTCGAGGAAATGGATTTCAACTGGTGTCAATTCATTCTTTGTTCTTTCCTTAAACTTATCATATTCCGCATCGGCCTTGGCTTTAGCCAGTTGTGCAGAAATCCTGCCAGCATGAGTTAGAATGTCCTTTCTGGATATACGCAGGAAATCGTCCAGAATAGCAATCCAGTCCTTCATATACATAGGCCGATGCTCCTCTGCCTGCAACTCAGCAAAATCAAGATAAAGGCTGACGATGCGGTTCAGTGTCGTTATTTCCTCCTGCGACAGATAGTTCTTCGCTATCTCCGCATCCGTCTTCTTTGGCATTGCACCTATCCATGTAGTCAGTCCCATGAAGTCCTTCTGTGCATCAGCCCGTTCATAGATAATCTCTGCTGCCGTATGCCCATGCACAGAATAGTGCATCTTGTTCTGTACTGTCTTGAAGAACTCCTGCGTCATCTCCACTCGAGGGTCATAGTCAATACTGAGGGCATAGATTTCGAGCACTTTCCTGTAAAACACCTTCTCCGACGAACGGATATCACGGATGCGAGCTAACAGCTCGTCAAAATAGTTGCCACCACCTGCCCGCTTCAGCAGGTCATCGTTCAGGGCAAAGCCTTTCACGATATACTCTTTCAGAACACGTGTAGCCCACATGCGGAACTGAACGCCACGATATGAATGGACGCGATAACCCACGCTGATAATCATGTCGAGGTTGTAAAAAGCTATTTGGTCTTCCACCTCGCCTCTTATTCCTCTATTTACGACGGTTGCAAATTTTGCAACTGTCGTTTCTTGTAGGAGTTCTCCCTCCTCAAACACATTCTTGATGTGTCTTGAGATGGTAGACTTATTACGTTGAAACAATTCCGCCATCTGGTCAAGGCTGAGCCACACCGTCTCGTCTTGCAGCCTCACCTCAATGCGCGACTCCCCATCTTGAGTCTGATATAGTAGTATTTGTCCTTTGTCTGTTTCCATATTCATATTACGTTTGCAAAGATACGAAATAAAAACAAGACACCAAAGGATTCTGGGAAAAATTGACATTTCGATTTTACCCCAACAACCTACCATGACCTTTCGGAAGCCCTACTCAAAACCGCCGCGTCATCACGACGCGGCGGGGACACATTGGAAAATCATCAAACCTTAAAAAAACGAAAGTTAGCCTTTGTTCACCATCGACGCAATGCGGTCGATGTAGTAGTCCAAGCCAAATATGGAGCCAGCCAGAAGAAACGCCTGTGCGACGTAAACGAGCAGTCCGTTGGCCACGTCTTGAATGGTGAACACCTGATAGGCCACCATTGTTATTGAGGTGACGATAAGCGCAACGGCGCAGATGTATTGTGTCTTCTTGGTAGCTGTCATAGTTTTGGCGTATATCGTTTAGCACATCGTGGCGGCTGCGCCGCCTGCCGCACCTCCCGTGAGGATCAGAAGCAGCTGGCCAAACCAATGAAGGATAGTCTTTACTGTCTTATTCATAATGCTATGTCAATGTGTTCTTCATGGTTAATTACTCTTCGGTCATCTCCATCGGCTGACCGATTACCGCTTTTCAATTCTCCCTTAGGGTAACCCCTCTCCCCCTCAGCTTCCCCCCTCCCCTTCGGGAGGGGTCGGGGGTAGGCTCGGAGGGGGTCGGGGGGAGGCTGTTAGGGCTCCTGCTCTGCGGCGGCCTTCGCCTCGCGGACAGCCTTGGCTCCGTAGAGGGGCTGACCCTTCGAGTTCAGGGCAACGTCGCGCATCGACCACGTCACGTCGGCGATGGCCTCGGCAACCTTCTTCTTGCCAACCTTGATCTTGTTGGGCGAGAAGATGAGCTTGGTGCTCTTCAGGTGCTCGGCCTGGTTCCAGTCCTCCAAGTGGTTGACGGCCTTCGAAGACAGGCCGGGCTTGAAGATGCCCAGACCCTCCAGCTTGACCTTACAGCCCAGACCGAGGAAGTGGCGGATGGCTCCACCGATCTCGTCGATGACGGCCTTGCAGTCGGAGCGCTTCACCGAGGCCTGCTGCTGGATGTACTCAGCTACGGCGTTCAGGTCGACAAACTCGTCAGGATAGACGGGGCGAGCGGTGTACTTGCCGAAAATCGGCGAGTGCTCGTTGTTGTTCTTTTGAAGTGCGTAATAGTTCATACTCTTGTGTGTTCTTCTTGGTTATAGACTCCGCGACCAGCTTCATCGGGTAGTCGCATCCCGCGTGTTTTTCAGATCTGATGTGCAAGTGAAGTGCAAGTGCGAATGCAGAGCCGAGCTCGCTCGAGCTATGCTGAGCCGCAGCCTTCACTCGCAATGCATCTCTCAGATGCATTGCAAAGGTACGAATTATTTAGAACATTTCCAAATTATTTCGCAACTTTTTTTTGAAAAAGTACACGAAAGGGACGGTTCTCCCCCTCCCTTTTCTCCCACCTAAAGGTAGGAGTGTGGCACGCAATGGGAGGGGGTCAGGGGGAGGCTGTAAATTTCGTTGCCAATAGCTTGTTGAGCGTGCTCAGGCGGTTGGGGTCGCCCTGCGTCACTTCTTCCATCGACGCAGCCGAAGCCTTGCTCTCGGCCAGCTCTTTCTCGCGGCGGGCATTGTCGGCCTCGCGCTGTGCGGCGATCTGCTTTTGCGCTTCGGTGTTTACAGCCTGCGGAGTGTTCTTTTTCCGGGTGCGCTCCAAGCGAATCTCAGCGTTCTGCGCGTTCAGCTCAATTGGGCTCTTCGACCATGATTTCAGCCGATAGCTGACTGACCACGTTTTCGTCTTTTCCCAAAGCAGCGTTGTCGTTCCGTTTACGGGGGCTGCCCAATAGGCTTGGAAACGCTCTAACATCGACTGGCCGTACTTCTCCCTGTAAGGCATCAGAGTCTTCCAGAACTCTTCCTGCTTTCTCATCACAGTCGCGTCGAAATCCCTTTTCCCTTTTATTGTTATTTCTACTTCTTTTTCTTTTATTTCTTTTTCTATAGGGAGAAGTGCAGAAGAGGGAAAAACTTTGTCTTTCTTGTTTTTTCTTTTCTTTAAGTAGTTTTTGAGCGAAAAAACATCACCAAGCATTTTCTTCCATCTGAGGGCTTTGAATCGCTCATCAAAAGACATCAGTTTCCAGATGCTCACCGACACGAACAGGTGGTAGAGCAGCAGGCGAACCTGCTGCTCGTTGCCCTCCTTGACCAGGCCACGGAGCTCTAACGTCTGGTCGACGTTGGCTTCTATCAGTTCAATCTTCATCATGTTCGTTGGCAATTGAAAGTAATACGTCTTCAACCTGGTCAAACAAAGCCTCGTCGACGCCGACCTGCGTGAGCCGGACCTGCTTGTTCTCATAGAGGAAACGGAAGATGGTTTCCGCGCAATAGTAGTACTTCAGACGTATGCCCAGAGGCATACGCTGGTCGGTTTCCAACCTCTGGACGTAATCCATCAGTTCATAAACTATCTGGCGGCGGTTCTCGTGTTCAACGCCTGCCAAATCCTTCTTCAGACTGTTGTACAACGACAACCGTCTCTTGCCCTCTTCAATCGAGGGAACAATGTTGTTTTTCTTATCCATATCTGTAAATATTTTTAGTAGTTAGTATTCCTCAAAAAACCTGTTGGATTCCCACTCTCTGCGTGTCACGAGACCCTTCAGTTTCTTGGGAGGCTTGCCTGCATAAACCCACGCACGGAACTGCTTCTTTATCGCGTCCGCTGACCTGCCTTCGCGGATATACCGCAGCAGCGTAGAACGTCGCAGTCGCCCAATGCCAAGGTTGAATACGAACGACACCAGGGCGTCCAACTGCGGCAGCGTCAGCTCTAACCCGAGCGTCTCTATCTGCGCCACGCACTCCGCGATGTCCATCCTCAGGTATTCCTCGGCGGTGAACTGCGTGATCTGGTCGCCGCGCCTGACGTCCCTCGTGTGGCCATAGCCAATAGTCCAAACACCTGCTGCATCCTGATAAGCCCTCAGTCGGCAGCCTTCAAAACTCTTAATCTTCTCAAATGCCAAATGTGATATTCTCATATTATATTCTTTTATTTTTTTATTCTTTTATTCTTTTATTCTTTTATTTTTTTATTCTTTTATTCTTTATTTGAACCGTCGCCCCAGGAGGGTCAGGTGATAGAACAGATGATAGGGGTCGCGAGAATAGTAGGATTTGGGGCCACATATTATACGGTAGTTTTTTCTATTGCTACATACTCCTGGCAAACCGCCACTACACGGACTCCACGGATGCTCACTGTTTAAAATGTTCTCAGACTGTGTGACCTCGCGCAGATTCTCGATGTGGTTGTCAAACGCGTCGTGATTGATGTGGTCTAAGCCCATCGTCGGCAGTCGTCCGTGATGCCAAGCCCAGACAGCTCGATGATAAGAAATAACGTATCGACGTCCGTCTATATAAGAATTAAAACCCATGTAGCGGCCAACTCCATTTCTTATACTTCGGCGATAGCCGTTGACTACTTTTCCCGTCTGTCTGCATACAAGCAGGCCACGGTCGGAGTCGTAGTCGTAGTTCTCTCGGATGCGGGCAACAATTGCCGCACATTCTTCTTTAGTCCACTTATTCATACTACTATTCATACTACCTGATTTCAGTTACTTCTAATTCTTCTTCATTCCAGCCGTCGCAGTCCGCGAGCAGGTCAAACAGATTATAGCCAGCATACCAGTGCAGGTTGCGCTCCTCCTGCAACTTCTTAATGATCTTCTCAAGAGCAATGATAAGCTTCATTGGGTTCCGACACTGGTCGTCGAACAGTTCGCGAACGTCATCATCAGACTCCGTAAAACTGACGTACGACCGCGAGCCGTCAGGCTCTATCTCACACTCCGTGACAGTGTGCGAACCGCTGCCTTGAACGACGGTCTCTTTGACCAGCTTGGCCTCAACCCTGATGTCTATCTCAGGCCATTCGGGCTGGTTCCAAGGAGCACGGGGGTCATTCGCTGCCCCGGGAGGATAGTTGTCCATATTTTTCAGAATTTTCCATTACCTCAAAACCGATAAATCGCGAAGCGCTGAAGGAGCGGTAACCGTCCTCCTCCAAGTCCCAATAGAGAAACAAATCGTAGTTGATGCTCGTCGCTGAGCCAGGCTCATCCTTGTATTCGTAGTTGTCGAACCGCTCGGAATAGCCCTTGCACAACGTGCCGACAGCCTCGCGCAGCGTGCCGTCCTTCTTGTAGAACCGCAGCCTCACCTTTCCGCTGCCCAGAGCCTCCAGGCACCGCTGCACCGCGTAAGCCCGCCGGAAGGCTTTCTTTCTTGGGAACCCCTTGTCACAGCACAAGTGGTTGCCAACTTCGAATGCCCACTGCTGCAACAGCAGCGAGATCTCTTTAGTCTTTTTACTTTTCTTAGTCATAATGTTGTTATTTGTTTGTTCATAATTGTTTTATTTGTGTCAAACTCGGATCCGTTCGTTGACATCACAAAGTTACGAACAAAAAAAAGGCGGCGGAACAAATATTCCGTCGCCGTAACGTTTTCGAAAGTTTTTCGTAAAAAAGTGGCCTTTTCGTAAGGTTTACGTAAAGTTTTTGCCTTTTTTCCGTAAAGTTTTTGAACTTTTTTGAAACTTTTTTTCCTACCCTTCCACCTCTGATAACAGCTCAATCATCTTTTCTCCTATGCGCTTATAGTCCTCAAACGGCTTACCCTTCACGGGCGCATCGTTCTTGTCCCATAGCACAATGGGCTTGGCAAAGCTCTGAACCGCTAACCGCTGCATCTGGTCGGCCGCTGGCAGATGCTCGTGTTCAGGCACAGTGCGCTCCACCAGCAAGCAGAACTCCTCGTAGTCCGACTTGCCCAGCACCTTCTTGTCAACCAGCGCCCTGAACACCGCATACCACTGCCGCCCGTTTTTCACCATCGGCGCAATCTGGACGATGGCCCACTTCGCCATTTCGGGCGTTATCACGGGCTGTCCCATCAGCTCCTGCTTAGCCTTCCTGATGATGTTCATGCACTCCCTGTATGCCACACGGGGCGCACGCTTGATGACCTCCTGCACCAGCCCGATGATTCTCACGTTCGTCTTACCCTTCAGCAGGATGGGCTTGTAAGCCTTGTTCTGCGGCACCAGCCAGGGACTCCCCTCTTCATCCTCGCAATACACCTTAATGGTCGACTCCCCATCGATGCAGGCCAGCACGATGTCGCCATCTTGCGGTACCATGTCGCACACCACCTTCACTACGTCGCCCGACGCCAGTCCAGCGTCAATCATCGACTCCCCCTTACAGGTAACCGTAAATTCCGGGTGCATCGACAGCAAATCCCTTGGCCACGATATGCTCTCCGACTCATCCCCATACACCATTGTAGGATCACCGCATGGCACATACCTGTCATAGAACGGCAAGTCCGTGTCGCACAGCCTCGGTTGCCACCCCTCAGCCTTTAGTTGCTCAAAGATGGCTCTCAGTTCACTTTCATCCATTGTCTATGTTTTGTATATATTGATAGTATTAGCTGTCTTAAAAAAGAGCGTGGGTCACCAATGATAACAACAAACCCATCAAGGCTGCTACACCTATCCACCTTGTCGAATACCACCAATGCCCACGCCGTTCTCTGGTGTGAGCTTGGTAGCCTTCGTCATTCGTGGATTCCTTGAATTCTTTCGAATTGTAGCAGTATGATGGGGAAGTTCCGAACGTCTACTGGCTCTTTCCTTTTTCCGCGATGTCTATATTTCGAGGTGCGAAGATACGCAAAATATCTCACACCGCCAAAAATTTCATACAAAAGAACTAACCCTTCTACAACTTGTTCATTTCATAATGTCGTTTAACTTCTCAATGTATTTGTTAAATGCTTCATTGAGCTCTTCTGACTTCTTTTTCACATCCTCCCGTTCTGCTTCTGAAGGTATCGATATCCTTATCTTTTTTAACCAATCGAGTTTCAAATCCGCTCTGGCGCCACCTAAACAATAATCATTTATTATTACCTTGTGTTCAGGTGACTTAAGTTGTTTCAGTAGGAAATACTCTGGCAATTCCTTATTTGTAATTGTGAATACAGGATAGATGTTAGAAACAAACATGTTTTTATGCAATTGGGGAACGACTCCTATACTACCTACATTTATACGGTGTGGATTGTAGACGAAGTCTCCAGCATGAACACGTTTATATTTCTGATTAAGATTATCTATTTCGTTGGCTGAATATGTTTCACCTATATAGATTCCATTCTTAGTTACAGAGAGAATTGCACAGGATTCATCCTTGTCTGAGAACTGAGATAACTTAAAAGGAGATTTCCGTTCTTTAATATAGTCTTCTAACTGTACGGCCTTTTCGTCTGTTGGCTTGTGCTCCATAAAGCAAAAGGGGAAAAGACTATAGTCATTTCTTTCGATGTCAGCATAATCGACATTAATAGAGTCTGGTTCCTCTGTAATCCTAAACTCTTCATCGTCATTGTAGGACATAAAGAACTTGGTACAGTCAGATCTTCCACTTAATGGACGCCTGCGTGCTCCTAATTCGAACCCGTCATTTCTTACAATATAAAAGAAAGCTTTATTGAAATGATCTTCTCTTTCTTTCCGTTTACAGGCAAATATAATACTAGTCTTTGTAGGGGTATATGGATTAAATACACCTCGTGGGAGCGAGATAATGACTAACCGCGAACTCTCTTTAATTATCTTCTCTCGTATTTCATTGACATATTTATCATTATATAAAAAAGTATCAGGCACAACCACAGCCATTCTGCCACCTTTCTTAATAGATTGCCAGATATGTTGCATGAATATACTGTCGCCCTTATTTGATTTGAATTCATAGAGATTGCCGTATTCAACTTTTTGGGAATAGGGAATGTTGGATATGGCAATGGTATATTTCTCCTTTACTACCTGCGAGAGACAATCCATTTGTTTAATATTTGTATGTCCATCTCCAAACAGAATCATATTCATCTTAGCAATTCTTGCCGTAGATGTTATTTCACGACCATATATACTTTTCTCTCTTATAAATGTTCTTTTCTTTTCCTTCTCCTTAATCACTTCTTCATTATCTGAAGTACTGGGGTAAATATCAGTATGCTGTCTTAGGTATTTAAAACACTCCAATAAGAAACCACCTGTTCCACTACATGGGTCATAGATAGTCTCACCATAAGTCGGACTTACCAATCTGACCATCATCTTTACAATGTGACGAGGCGTATAGTATTCTCCAAGATCTTTATTCCCGTTGGTTACTTTTCTAAGAAAAAATTCAAAAGCATCACCCTTGACATCACTATCTATACTTGTAAAGTCAATGGTGTCTATTTCCTCAATCAGTTGGATTAGAATGGACTCATCCTCTATGTTGAGAGTTGACTCAAAAACATCTCCGTATGTCTTTTTTAATCGTGGTCTGATAGTATCGTTCAAATAGGTGCCAACTTCTGATTTCCTTATATCAAATGATGCTCCAATTCTTGAAGGCGTTTTGCTCATGAGAATGTCCCAATTACATTTCTCATCGAGCGTTTCATTATTATCAGCAACTTCTCCTATGTCAGTAAAATCGTTTTTCAGTTTTAGAAACATTAAATCCGCAAAAACAGAAAACCTTTCATAGCCATCACGAAGGCCTGCTTTCCTAAGAATATTATTTGATCTTTTGAATTTCTTGAGGAGATCTTCCCTACTTAAAGTGAATCCTTCTGGGACTGTTTCAATTTCACAATTCGACTCAATGAGCTTGATTAGTGTTTTTTCATCTACGAAGTCGCTTATCTCAATATTGTCAATCTTCAACGGTTTACGGTCTCTTGAACATGCATAGAATGAAGAAGAGTTAAATACGAAAACCAGCGGAATCTCCAATGGATTAGCATAATAGTCTATAGCCTGCGCTATTGCTTTATCCAATGTAGCAGAAGGGCGCTTGGCTTCAATTACTGCAAGAATCCTATCAGTTCCGCCTTCATAAATTAGGAAGTCGGGATTCTTCCCGTTGAGCAACTTATCTTGAATAACCGTCTTAGCCCTTTCACGATAAACATTACATGTCTCATGATGAGACTCATCCATGTCATACCCCAATAAGGATAATCTACTTTCGATGACTTGACGTGTATACGGCTCCAACGGTTCTGTCAGAGCCTGAATATTGTATTCAGAATATAAGTTATTACTCTTCATTTTTTAATCTTTATAACTGGATAAATAAATATTTCTCTAATTCCCTAATTCTTGACCTACACAAAAAGAGTCACTTCTGTGTATAAAGCCAGTTATCTGTCTCAGACCACTGGCGCGCACTACATATTGGAAAAGCGTCACGTGACTACCACGTGTGCATATTTTTTATTCTTTTATTATTTTATTCTTTTATTCTTTTGCCCATCAGGAAGCCCAGGGCGAAACTCACGCCCATGAGAAACAGGACGCTGAGCGTGGCCCAGAAGCAACCCTCAGGCGTGAACCACGCCGCAGGCAAGTATTCGTAAAAGTGTTCTATCATAAAATATTTAATTTTATTCTTTTATTCTTTTAATCTTTTATTCTTTAAAAACACTCCCGACGCTCGCGCGCCAGGAGATGCAAATTTACTAAACTAAATATTTATCGTTTAAAAAAAACATTATTCGGGGCTGCCGCCTCGCGACGGGGAGTATGGTTTCAGGTTTCAAGTTTCAGGTAAAGTAACCATTAACCATTCACCCTTAACCATAATTTTGCCCCTCGATTAAGACTTGATGTTCTATGAGGAACATCAAACTTAGTATTAACCAAATATTTATAAATGACTCTGCTAAGCCCTCCGGCCTAAGTCTTATATTTTCAATGGAATCACGGAGTCACGGAAACAAAGGAATCATGAACCTTTCACCGTGAACCATGAACCATAATTTACTCTTCGTCCTCATCGTCGCCGAAGTCGAATCCACGACTCAAAAGATCATTAGGGTCACCAGTGCTACCACCACCATCAGGACCAGAAGTAGCTATCATTGATACAGTTTGTATCTTTACAACCTGAATTTCAGGAATTATATATTGCTTTTTCATTGTCTTTTTATGTTTAGAAACGAATTTTACTAATTTGATTTAATCTCATCCACGAATGATTATTGGGAAAGAAATCAGCAACAATTAGAAATAATTACATCCAACAATTTGAAAGATATATTATTCCTTATTTCTGGAATAGATTATTCTAATTATTGCTCATTTCTTTCCTCAGTCATCTTATTTTACCACCACTTTCTTTCCATTGACGATGTACAGACCCTTCGTGGGCTGAGCCACACGCTGGCCGTTGAGATTGAAGTATTCACCTCTTACATCATCCATCTTACTTCTTACATCGATAGCGGTAGTCTCTCCATCCTCAAGGAAGAGGAAGTTACGTGAGCCGTTTCCGCTAATCTCTGAGTCGAGCATCATCACCACGCGGTCTTTCAGGACAGAGGCAGCACCAGTCCACAGCTTGAAGCCAGCCTTGCCTTCGCCGTTCTTGGCTAGGACGTATGGGAACTTTCCATCTGGAGTCGTACCTGTACCAATGCTCAGCATGTTTGTAGTAGGAGCGTCAACTTCTTCGTCAATGATATCGGCGGTCACCTGGCCTTCACCCTTCAGCAAGAGAGGAGTGCCAGCAGGAACTTTCTCCACAGCCTCAACAGTCGTCTTGCCTTCGTTGCTAACTTCTGTCACGACATAAGCACGGTTGGCAGGGAACTCAACGGCGTGGCTCGGGATATAGGTAGCCCAGCCGTAAGATGTAACTGTTGCAATTTCTTTAGTTACAGTGGTGCAGTAGTCGGAATAGGTTGCACTTCCAGCAACATACTTGTAGATGTCAAAATAACCAGTGCCGAGTGGTGAAGAGCCTGTTCCACCTAAACGGAACGTATTATTCTCAGTATCGGTTCTTAGAGCCAGCCAACGATTACCGTATTTCAAGGTAAATCCATTTCCTGAAGAATAGGCAAGAGTGAAGCTTGATGAATTTTCTGTACTCACATTCAAATTGTTACTACCAGATGAATATAGATATCCATTTGTGGCATCGCCAAGTTTCCAGTTGCCATCATTGGCAGTTACTGTCAGCCAATTTTTGTCATCAGCAGCAACTGTTGAAACATTGCCGTCAAATTCATATTTAGCCACCCAAGAATTACTTGCTGTTTCTTGATAAATAGCATAGTCCTTATCACCATCTTTCGCAACAATAACAACATTGTCGCCATCTTCAAATGTATCAGTACTTGCCATCTTTGTTAAAGTAGCGGGTGTACCACTGACCACAGCAAATACAGCATAGTATGTCACATCGCTTGTTCCCATGGCAACAGGAAGAGTGATGTAATCGGGAGCAGTAGCCTGTGTAGCAGTAATCTCAGTAGCTGTCCAACCCATGAACGTATAGCCCGTAGGAGCCGTTACTTCTGGGAATTCAATGTCAGTTCCCTCTTTGAAATCATTTGTTGAAGTGGTTCCGTTCACGCTGAAGGTTGCGATGTGACGGGGCTTCTCAGTAATTGTAATCTCGTAACCAGTTTGAAACATGCCATAATTAACAAGAACCGTCTGTTGGCCAATCTGTGTCATGTCAGGCTCAGAGAATTCGGCTAATGCAGTAACATCAAGGGTCGATTCGTCGGCGTATTTAGCTATCACCACTAAGCCGTCGTGGTTAAACTCGCTGCCTTCAACGAAGGTTAAGGGGCAATCTTTAATGAGATCAATCATTTGGATGGGTATGAGAGAAACAAGTTGGTTGCCTTCATCAAACTCGTAAATACTGCTATATTTCTTCAAGTTACCTTTGATAACAACCAAGTCACCTAATTGAATATCATCGTCAGAAGTGAAGTCGGCACCATTGATTCCTTTTCCTTTATAGGCTTCCAGCTGGTCTGCAGTTGTTGAGCCATCGCTTGAGATAAAATAGGTTATAGCTCCACTACTATTAACTGTTCCCGTTGTGCTCACATAACCCGTTGCGTAGACGTCATTAACACCAGTGCCGGCATCAATGGCAGCACGAGCCTGAGCTACGGTATAAGGATTATTCTCTGTACCAGGAGCATTGGGACTCGCTGCCTGAGTGACGGTCACATTCTTCGTAACAGTCTTGTCCGTATCGTAAGTATAGGTCAGCGTAATGGTAGCAGTGCGCTTTGCACCGTCGTTGGTATCACAAATGAATGGGACTTTACTTGCCGTCGCGTCATCGGGGACAATCCAACTGTCCTTAGTAGATGCAGTAAGTTTTCCACCCTCGACAGGATTGTTAATGGTATAAGCTATTTCGCCTTCTTCAGCATTGTAGGCGATGTTAACGTTGTCAGCAGTTATAGATGGGGCGTTGGGGTCACCATTAGAATAAGTAACAACAACCTTTTTTATCCAACAGGTTGAACTGGAGGATGCTGCAGCAAAAGTAATAACTATTGTTCCTGATTCAGAACCTTCGAAAGTAAAGTTCCCATTTGCCGTTCCTTTAGAAACAGATTTCGTATCACCAAAGGTGTTTCCACCAACAGTAACAGACAGGTTTCTTGCTGCATTTGCTGAAGCTGTTACAACAACTTTTGTAATTGTTCCGAGAGAAGCAGTTTGAGTTGCGTCAGATGTGAAAACCATGGCTGTAGTATTCTTTTCTGACTGTACACCACGAGCACTGCCTGACGATTCAAATTGTTTCACATTTGTTGCAGTCCACTTTAATTCATTTGTTCCTACAGTACAATCCTTGTCCGTGAAATTGGACTCTATATCCTCTGCCCACGCGCTCGAACTGCCTACTATGAGGGCGCATAGCAGGAGCATTGTTTTGAGTAAAAAATGTTTTCTCATAATGTTTAAATTTTAGTTGTTATTATTGTTGTTTATTTGTTTATCTGCCCAATGTTTATTGGTTATTGTATATTGTTAGTGTCTTTGCGCTTGCGCGCGAACATTATTATTTATTGTTTATTGTTTAATGTTTATTGTTCGCCATGCGAAATGGCAACACGGCGACAAAGGTACAACGTTTTTCGTTAATTTCAAAAAAAAAAAACAAACGTTTGTTAAAACGTGCGTGAAAGTTTCACGAATGAGGAATGTTCTCTCTTTGAGAGTGTGGCGTTGCGAGGAGTGTTGAGTGTTGATTGCAACGCCACACTCTGCACCTTCAGGTCAGAGATTGCAACGCCACACTCTATACCTTTAGGTTAGAGATTGCAACGCCACACTCTATACCTTTAGGTTAGAGATTGCAACGCCACACTTTGCACCTTTAGGTCAAAGATTGCAACGCCACACTCTATACCTTTAGGTTAGAGATTGCAACGCCACACTTTGCACCTTTAGGTCAAAGAATGTGGATTATAAGAATAAAAGATTAAAAGAATAAAGTGCTATCCCTGGACATGATACGAAAAAATCTAAAGACGCCAAACAAAACGCCAGAAAAGTGAAGAAAAGACAGAAAAGATTTGGAACTTTAAGAAAAAGTCCTTATCTTTGCAGCGTCAGAACGTATGTTTTGACTACGCCGCTGAGTGCGGGGAGTAAGGCTTTATCGATACTGCTCCATTTAAAAGTCACCTTCGGGTGACTTTTATTTTTCATATTTCTTCCTGAACAAGCGGTTGAATCCGGGGGTTTCGACTTGCCATCTTGAAACAGATATGGATTTCTTGCCTTTAAAAATCAAAACTTCTACAGCTTGTTCGTTGGCTTCAAAATATGCTTTGATTTCAGAGGACAACAAACGCGCATTATAGTCTGTTAGCATATTTAGTAATACACGATTCGTCTGCCCAATGGAATCAAGCAACTGTGTCCCTACAGAGCCTTTCCCATAGACTGTTTTCAAATCATAGAGCCCAAGGATACCTTTCTTTTCAAAAATAAAATCTGCTGTACGACAACTCCTCGGATTAGGCAGTATATAGACACGATAGCCATGCTCTACAGCCTTGCGCGCTGCATTAATCAGATTGTCAAAGTCGTCGCTGTTTTCGCCAATAGCACTGAAAATATTGGTTTCACCATCTACTGGATGGAATTCGCCATTATAGATAATCTGTTTCAGTTGATTGATAAACCGGGCGCCTTTCAGATAGTGTAACTCCTTCAGCTCGTCAGCCATACCTCGCCATGGTATCTCCGCAGCCATCAACACAGAGCCATCTTCCTCAGACAGTTCAAATTCAAATATATTATCTTCAATGACAACCGGTTTCATATTATGTGCAAAGATACAAAAAAAACTTAAGACACCAAAGGATTCTTGGAAAAATTGTTTTTTGGCTGTGCATGCATGGGCGCAAGAAGACTTGATGTTTATCGAATCTTCGAAACCCCGTGATTCAAAAAGCCTTAGGATAACCGTCAGTTATCCTAAGGATAAGTTGAGGTTATCCTAAGGATAACCAGAGGAAATCCTAAGGATAACTGAGGGAAAAGTACTGGATTTCTGGGAATCATGGGAAAAGGTCATCATTTGTAGGTATTTGTGGAGAAAGTTTTTCGATTATCAAAATTAATTATTACCTTTGCAGTCGAAAAGCGTTATCATTTATGAGACTATCGGAACTGAAGACGGGCGACAAGGCCTACATCGTGAAGGTGCAGGGCCACGGTGGTTTCCGCAAGCGCATCGTGGAGATGGGCTTCATCAAGGGCCAGCGTGTGGATGTGCTACAGAGCGCACCCCTTCAGGATCCCGTGAAGTATAAGGTGATGGGCTACGAGGTGAGCCTGCGCCGACAGGAGGCTGCGATGATTGAGGTGGTTGCCGACAACAGCGACTTCCAGACTGTTGGCGAGCCTCAGAATGTTTCCACGACAGCCCACTTCGCTGCCCATTCGGCGCGCCATAACATCAACGTGGCGCTGGTGGGTAATCCGAACTGCGGCAAGACGTCGTTGTTCAACTTTGCCTCTGGCGCCCACGAGCGTGTCGGCAACTACTCGGGAGTCACCGTGGATGCCAAGGAGGGCTATGCCGACTTCGAGGGTTACCGTCTGAAGCTGACCGACCTGCCTGGCACCTACTCGCTCTCGGTCTATTCGCCAGAGGAGCTCTACGTCCGCAAGCAGCTTGTCGAGGACACGCCAGACGTCATCATCAACGTCATCGACTCCACCAACCTGGAGCGCAACCTCTACCTCACGACGCAGCTGATGGACATGCACCTCAGGGTGGTGTGTGCGCTGAACATGTTTGACGAGACGGAGCGGCGGGGCGACCATTTCGACATCGATACGCTGAGTTCGCTGATGGGCATTCCGATGGTGCCGACTTCGTTCAAGACGGGTCGCGGACTGGAGGAACTGATGCGCGAGGTCATCCACATCTTTGAGAGCCGCGAGGGTCACGACAACTACTATCGTCACATCCACATCAATCATGGGCACGAGATAGAAAACGGCATCGCCAATATCCAGAAGTTCCTGAAGGGCAACGACTTGCTGCGACTGCGCTACTCCACCCGATGGCTGGCGCTGAAGGTGCTCGAGAAGGACAGCAAGGCTGAGGAGGTGATAGCCCAGTTGCCCGAGTGTGAACAGATTCTCGCTGCCCGTGACACAGCCGTACGCCGTGTGAAGGAGGAGACAGGAACGGACACCGAGACAGCCATCATGGACGCCAAGTATGGTTTCATCCACGGTGCCTTGCAGGAGGCCGGCTACCAGATGGGCACGAAGGAGGACACCTACAAGCGGACGCACCGACTCGACGCGCTGTTGACGCATAAGTGGCTGGGATTCCCCATCTTCTTCTTCCTGCTCTACCTGATGTTCGAGGTGACGTTCATCCTGGGCCAATACCCGATGGATTGGATAGACGCCGGTGTAGGAAAGTTAGGCGAGTTCATCGCACAGACGATGAGCGACGGACCGCTGAAGGATATGTTGGTGGACGGCATCATAGGCGGCGTGGGAGCGGTCATCGTCTTCCTGCCGCAGATACTCATTCTCTACACCTTCATCTCCATCATGGAGGACTCGGGCTACATGGCTCGCGCCGCCTTCATCATGGACAAGCTGATGCACGGCATGGGCCTGCACGGCAAGTCGTTCATCCCGCTCATCATGGGCTTCGGCTGTAACGTGCCGGCAGTCATGGCCACACGAACCGTCGAAAGCCGCAGGTCGAGACTCATCACCATGCTGGTGCTCCCGATGATGTCTTGTTCCGCCCGACTACCTATCTATATTATGATTACGGGCGCGTTCTTTGCCGCCAAGTACCAGAGCTTAGTGATGATTTCGCTCTACGCCATCGGCATCGTGCTCTCCGTCGTCATTGCCCGCATCCTCAGCACGTGGGTCATCAAGGGCGAAGACACGCCGTTTGTGATGGAACTGCCGCCCTACCGCTTCCCGACGACGAAGGCCATCTTCCGCCATACGTGGGAGAAAGGCAAGCAATACCTGAAGAAGATGGGTGGCGTCATCCTCGTGGCCAGCATCATTGTGTGGGCGTTGGGCTACTTCGGCACAATGGGTGTGGCACCCTCGCTCGAAGAGAGTTTCATCGGCCTGTTAGGCAAAGCCGTCGAACCCATCTTCCTGCCACAGGGCTTCAACTGGCGATTGGACGTCAGCCTGATAGCCGGTGTCGGCGCCAAGGAGATTGTGGCTTCAACCATCGGCGTACTCTACGGCGCAGGCACCTACGACTTCAGTCCATTGGTGGCCTACTCCTTCCTTCTCTTCGTACTGATCTACTTCCCCTGCATAGCCACCATCGTTGCCATCAAGCACGAGAGCGGCTCGTGGCGCTGGGCATTGTTTGCTGCCCTCTACACCACAACGCTGGCCTGGGTTGTCAGCGCCGTCGTCTATCAGGTAGGAAGACTGTTCGTGGGACAATAAACAATATACGTGAAACAATAAACAATAACCAATAAACGTTTAACAATAAACGTTATACGATAACCAATAACGAAAACAAATAACAATGAAGAATCGACTCTCGACAATCCTGATGGCTGTAGGGGCTTTGGTGCTGACGATGACAGCCTGTAACGGACGGAAGCACGACGCGGCATACTACGAACAGAAGGTTGACAGCATCCGCAGGGCTGAACAGGTGGCTGAGATTCGCCGTCAGGCTGGTATCCGTCCCGATGCCGATCCTGCCGTAGCCTGGCTCGACAGCCTGCCGTTGCGCACGCTGCCGCTGCGTAACCCCGGCGACGACCTGGAACAGATTGGGCAGTTCGTCAAGGTGCCGATGTCGCTCAACGAGAACTTCAACTATCCGCCCAGCGCCAAGCTCAAGGCGTTGGCCATGCCGCGCGCCTATCGCCGCAACATGGTGCTGCTGGCTGAGATGCGCGACTCCATAACTTCTGATCTCTATCTCGTTCTGATGGACCGTCGCTGTCAGCCTTTGGACAAATTATGCATCTACGAACGACGTGAAGTGAGGGAGGACGGCGACTTCGGAGAGACGTTCATCGAGTACTTCATCAGCAGTAACTACGACATCACGCTGATGCGCTATTTCCAGTCGCATAAGGACGAACAGAACCCAGTGCTGTTGGATGCACGCCGCTATATAGTCAATAAGGAAGGCCGCTTCGAGGAAGCCATTATTGAACTATAAACAATAAACGTTAAACAATAACCAATGGCCTCAGAGCAGGCTGTTGAGGCGGTTGCGAAGCTGGTCGGCTTCGCTCTTTCGGATGGAAAGCACTATTTCGCAAGTATTATCGAAAGTCTGCGAAATAATGCGCGGGTTCATGTCTTTCACGATACGCATGACGTCGTTCATCTGCGGGTAGGTGAACGAATAGTTGATGCGCTCCTCCACCTGGCGCGTCTCGATGGTGGCGTGGGCTATGGCGTCGGCTGCCGCCTCACGATAGGCCACAATGAGTCCGCTGGTGCCCAGGTTGACGCCACCATAGTAGCGCACCACAACGATGAGGATGTCAGTCAGTTCGTTGCTGTTGATTTGTCCGAGGATAGGCTTGCCCGCTGTCGAAGAGGGCTCGCCGTCGTCGTTGGCACGAAACTCCTGACGCTCAGCCCCCAGCATATAGGCATAGCACACGTGGCGGGCATCGAAATACTTCTTGCGATACTGAGCCAGCAGCGCCTTGATGTCATCGATGCTCTCCACGTGGTGGGCGAAAGCCAGGAACTTACTCCGCTTCTCGGTGTAATATCCCTCGCTCGAGCCCTTGATCGTTTTAAATTCGTCAGTCATTTGGAAATGATGAATGTTGAATGATGAATGTTGAATGATTCTCGCTTCGCTGCGATGTTCGAATGTTGAATTCTCAATTCTTCATTGACAATCGCCGCAGGCGACCATTCCTAATTCAACATTCAACACTCCTCATTCTAATTCAACTTATGAATCACCAGTCCTGAGCGCAGCTTGGGCTCGAACCAGGTTGCCTTCGGCGGCATAATCTTTCCGCTGTCGGCAATGTCCATAATCTGTTGCATGGAGACGGGATAGAGCGCCAGGGCGGCACGCATCTCGCCGCTGTCAACACGGCGCTTCAACTCACCTAATCCGCGCAGGCCACCCACGAAGTCGATACGCTTCGACGAGCGCAGGTCGCCGATGTTCAGGATTTCGTCCAGAATCAGGCGGCTCGATATGTCAACATCCAGAACGCCGATGGGATCGCTGTTGTCGTAGGTACCCTCCTTGGCCTTCAGACTATACCAATGCTGGTCAAGATAAAGCGAGAACTCATGCATCTGCTGAGGTTTGTAGATGTCCGTACCCTTGTCTTCGACGGTAAAGTTCTTGCGCAGGGCAGCTAAGAACTCCTCTGATGAGAGACCGTTCAAGTCCTTTACCACGCGGTTGTAGTCAAGGATGGTCAACTGGCTGGCCTGGAAGCAGACGGCCATGAAGTAGTTATACTCCTCGTCGCCGCGATGGTTAGGGTTCTGCTTCTGCTTCTCGGCACCCACCAGTGCGGCAGCAGCCGAGCGATGGTGACCGTCAGCAATATAGAGACTTGGCATTTTTGCAAACTCACTGGTAATGGTCTGTATGTCAGCCTCGTCGCTGATGACCCAGAACTGGTGGCGGAAACCATCGACGGGAGCGATGAAGTCGTACTCGGGCTCCGTCTGGGCGTAGCGCATGATGAGCGCGTTAAGCACCTCGTTGTCGGGATAGGCAAAGAAGACGGGCTCGATGTTGGCGTTGTTCACGCGGACATGCTTCATGCGGTCTTCCTCCTTGTCGCGGCGAGTCAGCTCGTGCTTCTTGATGTTGCCCTTCTGGTAGTCATCGGTATGGGCGCAAACCACCAGACCATACTGCGTCTTGCCCTGCATCGTCTGGGCATATATATAATAATGTTCGCGCGAGTCCTGCACTAACCAGCCTTCGTCCTGGAACTTCTGGAAGTTCTTGGCGGCCTGTTCATAGACGCGCGGATCGTACTCAGACGTTCCTTCCGGGAAGTCTATCTCGGGCTTGATGATGTGATACAGACTCTTCTGGTTGTCGCCGGCCTCGGCGCGAGCCTCGTCAGAGTCCAGCACATCGTAAGGACGGCATTCCACCTGTTCCACCAAATCCTTTGGCGGACGGATGCCTTTGAATGGTTTTACTATTGCCATAATTATTAAATGAAAGAAATGAAAGGAATGAAAGGAATGAAAGAAATGATTCCTTTAATTTACAAGTTTGCTTTAATCTTCTCTATCATCTCTGTATATTCTGCATCAGAGAGGTACACCTTGCCTGGATTCATCTGGAACGTGCCGCCGTAGTCAGGTCCATCGACGTACTTCGGAGCCAGGTGGAAATGCAGGTGCGACAGCTTGTCGCTATAGGCACCATAGTTAATCTTCTCAGGATTGAAAGCCTTCTGCATGGCACGGGTCACGCGGGCAACGTCAGCCATAAAGGCATTACGGTCGTCGTCGCTCAACTCGTTTAGGTCGTTCACATGGTCCTTGTATGCCACGAGGCAACGGCCACGATAGGTCTGTTCCTTGAATAAGAACGCGCGAGAGACAGAAAGCTCGCAGATTTCAATCATCAAGTTGTGAAGGGTCTCGTTGTTAGTGCAGTAAAGGCACTGTTTTGGGTCACTTTGCATAGTCTGTTGAATGGTTTAGAGATAAAAATTTCTGCAAAGGTACTATAAATCTTTGAAAGTTCCAAAAAAATGTCGTACCTTTGCAGAAATTATTCACGCTTATGAAAAGACAATCATTATTACTGGCAGCGCTGACGGCTGGACTATATGCCTTGGCCTGCACCAACTTCATCGTTGGAAAGAAGGCTTCCGTTGACGGAAGCGTCATTTGTTCGTATAACGCCGACTCGTATGGCGCTTTCATGAATCTGGCCCACTATCCTGCTGGAAAGCATGCGGCTGGCGAGATGCGCAAGATCTATGAGTGGGACACTAACAAATACTTAGGCGAGATTCCAGAAGCCCCTGAGACTTATAATGTTGTTGGCAACATCAACGAGTGGCAGGTAACCATCGGCGAGACGACCTATGGCGGTCGCGAGGAGATGGTAGACTCTACGGGCATCATCGACTACGGTTCGCTCATCTACATCGGTCTGCAACGCTCCAAGACGGCTCGCGAAGCTATTGCCGTCATGACGTCGTTAGTCGAGAAGTATGGGTATTACTCCGAGGGCGAGACGTTTACCGTCTGCGACCCCAACGAGGCTTGGATCTTGGAGATGCAGGGTTGCGGCCCAGACCGTACGAAATCGAAGGAGCGCGTGGTGTGGGTAGCCCGCCGCATTCCCGACGAGGCTATCTGCGGACATGCCAACCAGAGCCGCATAGGCCAGTTCCCCTTGAAGGACAAGGAGAACGTGCTCTACTCGAAGAATGCCATCAAGTATGCCCGCAAGATGGGTTGGTTCGACGGCAAGGATGAAGACTTCTCATGGAAGAATGCCTACGCCTTCCCCGACTTCGCAGGTCGCCGCATCTGCGACGCCCGCGTTTGGAGCTTCTACAACCATCACGTCAAGGGTATGGAGCGCTATCTGCCTTGGGCTTTAGGCAAAGATAAGGATGCCGAAGACATGCCCCTGTGGGTGATTCCAGAGAAGAAACTCAGCGTCCAAGACGTCATGAACGACATGCGCGACCACTTCGAGGGTACGCCTATGGCCATCGATTCTACCGACATCGGTGCCGGCATCTGGCAGATGCCCTACCGTCCCACACCTCTTTATTTTAAGTTAGACGGCAAGAAATACTTCAACGAGCGTCCCACTTCGACGCAACAGACGTCATGGAGCTACGTCAGCCAGATGCGCTCGTGGCTGCCTCGCGAGGTTGGCGGTTGCTTCTGGTTCGGCAATGACGACGGCAATATGGTGGCCTACACGCCTATCTATTGTTCCATGACTGACCGTCCGGAGTGCTATAACACCCCTGGAGCCGACGAAGTGACGTTCTCGATCAAGAATGCCTACTGGGTGGAAAACTGGGTCAGCAACATGGTATATCCCCGTTACAACATGCTGTTCCCCTCGTTGAAAGCCGTTCGCGACTCGCTGCAGCAGGCTTATTTTGCCCAGCAGGCCGACATCGAGGCTAAAGCCCAGCAAATGGAACCGCAGCAGATGCAGAAGTTCCTCAACGACTACAGCGTAGCCCAGGCACAGCAGATGCTAGAGCGCTGGAAGCAGCTGGCATTCTATCTGGTGGTGAAGTATAACGACATGGCTGTCAAACCCGAGGAGAACGGACGTTTCACACGAACGAAGTACGGACTGGGAGCTGCGGTAAAGCGTCCTGGCTTCCCTGCATCATTCGCCCGCGAAATGATTAAGCAGACAGGAGACAGGTATGCGTTTCCTAGTGAATAGTGAACAGTGAATAGTGAACAGTGAATAGTGAACAGTGAATAGTGAATGGTTTCCTGCCGGAAGAGTTCGCGACAGGAAACACATTATTCCTTTGTATAGAACTCGATGAGCCGGACAAGCGCCTGTTGACAGACGGGACAAAAGTCCGGTTCTTCGTTTGTGCGCATGCGACAGTTCTCGGTACCGCGCCACACGCCTTGTTTCAGATAGCCTCCACCTTCGACAAGGCCTGCCCTACCCTCGTCAATCAGATTTTGCCACTTGACAGGTTGCTTCGTCGAAGTGGTGAGGTTAGGTTCCCAAGGTTCAGTATCGGCAAAGTACATCGGATCGTCGTCGCCGTAGGGATATTCGTCGCCTAAGCCACCGAAGGAGTGGCCGAACTCGTGCACCACCACGGGACGGAAGTTCTTGCCCCGCGTATAAGAGAGGTTATAGCTGTTGAAGATGCCGCCACCACCATAATGCGCCGTATTTGCCAAGATGATGATGTGTTCATAGGGCGTACATGCCAGGACGTCATGCAACCTCTTCAGGTGTAACGTGGTGAGGTAGCGTGTGGAATAAAAGGTATCGAAATGACTGTCAAGGGCGGTGTCAAGCCAAATGCCCTTGCCAGGCTGGCTGACGTCGGTGTCCTTTGATGGCGATAGCAGGGCAACGATGTTGAAGCGGTCGCGCATCGACGTAAACGGCTCATGCTGGAACAAGGCATCGACGGCAGTACGGCAGTCGTCCAAGAACTCTTCCATCTGGTCTTGCATGTAGCCCTCGGCGACATAGGCTATGTGTATGCAACGCGTAGTGTCGGCAGCCTGTTGAAGGGTGACGTATGGCGTCTGCTGACGCAAGTGCCGAATAAGGATGTCGTCGGGCGAGACACGATGGTGCAGGTGGGCTATGCTCTGGTCATGGAAATCGCGCAAGTCGATGTCTATCGTTACAGGATGCTTAGGATAAGGCACGAGGAAGACATTCTCGAACGACTTCTTGGTATGCTTGGCCTCGGCGGTAGCCAGCCACTCCTGGAAGAGCGTCGAAAAGCTATGACGATACAAGGTGTCGCCACTCTGGGCATCACAGACGGTAATGCTGCCGTTGCCTTTAAGCGGAAGTTCAGCAAGGCGTTGGCGACGGCCATACCAGCGCGGTGACATGCTGAGTTCATCGACATAGATGGCCTGGTGGCTGCTGTCGCCAGCAAAGCTGTAGTCAAGGCGCAACGTAGAGTCGCGGAAGTGCTCAGCGAAGTTCTGTGCCGCAGCTGGGCTCCCCAAGAACAGGAGAACGAGGAATAAGATAATTTTCATCATTTCTTTTCTTTAAGTATGCCGTGACGGTAGGCGTAGAGCAGTTGGCGCAGGTCTTCCACCTGGGCGCGCAGCTCGGTACCCTTATCAGTATCTGCCACACGCATGCGATGGGCTGAGAGTTCCACCAGTTGGGTGGTTGACTTGATGTCAATACCTCGCTGGATGGCGTCCTGGGCACTCATGAAGGGTTCGTGCTGGACAAGCTGGAAACCGCGGCTATGATAGACCAGCGTATAGCCTGCGATGCCTGTCTCTGAGTGGTAAGCCTCAGAGAAGCCACCGTCGATAACCATTAGCTTACCATTGGCCTTGATGGGATTTTCACCCTTGGCAACGTGAACGGGAACGTGGCCGTTGATGATATGGCGGTTTTGGCCTGTCACGCCAAAAGAGTCGAGGATGCGGTCGCAGACTTCCTCGTTGTCGCGCAACTGGAAGTAGTAGCCTTTCTCCTCCTTGAACGTGGTCTTGTCAGTCAGGAAGTAGCGCTCGAAGGTGGCCATCTTCGACTTGTCGAAGAGTGGAGAGTCCTTGCCACACCAGAGATATAGGAAGTAGTCTTTGGCAAACGCCTTGAGATCGGGCTCAGTATCGGTGGTAAACGCCGCACGCACCATCATGCCGATGCGGTGGAGGAGATCCTTGCCACTATAGCGCTCGCCGTTGTAGAGCTGCACTTCCTTGAGGCTGCCGTCGCTGTTCAAGGGGATGGAAGCGTGATAGAGCAGGTTCTGGTTGCAGACGGTGTACATACAACCGTGTGACAACAGCATCTTGATGTGTTTGCGCAACTTCTCTGAGACGCGGAACGAGTGGTGCAGACGATCCATGAGGGCTTTCTCCTCAGCAGTAAGGTCGAAAGACGTCGTCTTGCTCTCAGCGTTATAAACCGTCGGAAAGTGGCACGAGCGCATCTCGTAGTCCTTGCCGTCGATGACACACACGCCACGTTCAAAGTCGATGTTCTCCAACAGGCAGCGGTCTGTCATCTGCCATTCCGGACGACGCTTGAATATCTGTGCCTCAATCTTGAACTGTATGACGCTGATAGCCTTGTGCATCTGAGCCGTCAGCCGCTGGTATTTCTCGTCCATGACATTGCCTTTCAGCAACTTAGGCATAAACTCCGTACACGGGTCGTCGTTGTACGTCTCCATCGCAAACGTGGCCAGCGGCACGAGGTTGATGCCGTAGGCCTCCTCAATAGTAGCGAGGTTGGCATAGCGCAGACTCAGCCTAAGCACGTTGCAGATGCAGGCGTCGTTGCCAGCAGCAGCACCCATCCACAGAATATCGTGGTTACCCCATTGTATGTCCCACGAGTGGTACTGTCTGAGGGTGTCGAGGATGATGTGCGCCCCAGAGCCGCGGTCGTAGATGTCGCCGAGGATGTGTAACTGGTCGATGGCCAGTCGCTGGATGACGTTACACAAGGCGCAGATGAAGTCGTCTGCGCGACCTGTCGAGATGATGGTATCGACGATAACGCTCACGTAGGCGGCCTTGTCGTTATCGTCAGTACGCTCGTGGAGCAGTTCCTCGATGATATATGCAAACTCCTCGGGCAGCGACTTGCGAACCTTGGAGCGTGTGTACTTCGACGAGACGTCGCGGCAGACAGCTACAAGGCGATGGATGGTGATGTGGTACCAGTCGTCAATATCCTCCTCAGCAGCCTTGATGAGTTCCAGCTTCTCTTCCGGATAGTAGATGAGCGTGCACAGCTCGCGGCGCTCCGACTCACGGATGTCGCCCTTGAAGAGTTCGCTCACCTTGCGACGGATGTTTCCCGAGGCGTTCTTCAGCACATGCTGGAAGGCGGCACTCTCTCCATGCAGGTCGGCCAGGAAGTGCTCGGTTCCCTTCGGCAAGTTCATGATGGCCTCAAGGTTGATGATTTCTGTGGAGGCTGCAGCGATGGTAGGAAACGAGTTCGACAACAGCTGCAAGTAGTGCATGTCACGGCTTGTCATATTTACAATTTTAGTATTTACAATTTTATATCTTCAAATTGTTCGTTATACGTTTGCTGAGTGTGCGGGTGGTGCGATCGTTGAGGGGTAATACGGGCATGAAGCCATCCGTCAGTCCCGTCTTCTCAGCCATGAGCTGCATGATGCGGCGAGCCAGTTTCAATAGCTTGTATTCGGCCAAGTCGTCTGCGAGGATGTCCTCCTGACAAGCATGTCGGCGTAGTTCGCGATCCAGTTCTACCAGATGTGCAATGCGCAGCTGGCGGTCAGCCGACAGGCGTCGCAACGTACGGAACGTAGCCATCAGACGGTCGTTCTCCGTAGCGAACTGGTTACCAATAGTCTGTTGGATGGTCTCAGCCTCCTCATAGTCGTCGGGCAGGAAATAAGGTATCTGGGTGGCGTCGATGTCGGGTGCTTCCAGTCCCATCACGCGGATGCCTCGCTGCAATGTGTCCTCGACGTGTTCCTGATGTGCAAAACAGAGTATCTTGCGCCACTCCGTCACATCGTGGGGCGCAGTCATATCGTCCAACCACCGCACGTCGCCAGTAATGCCTGCCTTCAGCAGGTTCTTCAGGGCGACACGTGTGTCGTCAGTCATCAGCGACAACGGGTTGCTATTAATGATTTTCCAATAGACGTCGTATGTCTTGCTGGCCATCTCCTCAGGCGTGATGCTATGGGTGACGACGGCGTTGCGTATCATGACCTGCCGACTGTTCCACTTCAGCTTCTGCATGCACTCCTGTTCGATGGCGCCCTGAATGATGACGGCGTAGGCCTGACGCACGATAGCCCGCTGATAGAACACGCGCTTGGGGAGTTTCTCCTGCCAGTAGTTGTCTTCCATCACCCACGGATTCAGCTGACCGTGAGGCGTCAGTACGAGACGGGCACCTTGTCGGAGTGCTGCGGCGACTATCTTTCTGGTAGAGTTGCGCCAACAGCCGTGAAGATGCACCAGGTCGTAGTGGCCACCCTCCAGCAACACCAGCGCCTGCTGGCCTTCAGTTGCCACATGGTGGACAGTACCTTGACCCATACCTGTGACCAGCATCTCAACGTGCTGGGCTATCATGGCATCGTTGTCGGAATGGAAATGGAGTATTCTCATCGGCGTATGAAGTCGTAAGGATCAGCTAAACGGTATCTCAACAGGAACGCGAGTTGTTGCCAGACGTAGCGCAACTCGAGGAAGGGGACGGTCAGAAGGGGCATGTGCTGGTCGTAGTCGGCAGCTGCCTTTCTTACCCATAGCGTTCGCAACGCCAGCGTCAGCACGAGGGCCACAAGGGCAGCGGTTAACAGCAGCCAGTTCTGCGTGACTGCCGCCCAGGCACCAGCGGCCAGTTCGGCTATATAGTTCAGGTGCAGCACCCATTGGTCAATGTTGTGCTGCAAGCGCCAAGTGAAGCCACGCTTCATGTGCTTGCGCGATTCAATATAATAGAGGTGGCTGTATGTCCACTCCTTCTTGCTCGGACGCTCCTGATGCATGCGAGCCGCAGGTTCGTTGGCAATAGCAGTACGCCCAGGGGTGGCATACTCGTTGACCGTCATGTCGTACTCGCCACGCAGGTATTTCAGGTTGTTCAGGAAGCCGTTGTTGGCCATGAAGGTGCTGCGGCGCAAAGCCAGGTTATAACCCTCATAGCGGTAGGCGGTACCCGTCAGCGCCTTCTTCAGTTGGTAACACATAGTCTGCAAGCGGTCGAAGCGCCAATAGAGCGGCGCATCCTCGTAGTCCGTATAGCCCAACACCATATCGTTGTCGCTCGTTGCCTGGCGTCCCATAGCCGTCAACCACCCGTCGCCCTCAGGACGACAGCTGATATCGGTCAGAATGAGCCATTCGTTCTTCGCCGCCTTGATGCCTAAGGTGAGTGCCAATTTGCGACGACTCAGGTAATGGCTGGAGTCAGGAATATAGGTAGTATAGAGGTTCGGGTGTGCCGCCTTCAACTGTGTCAGCACGTCGTCCGTATCGTCAGTCGAAGACTCGTCGACCACGATGACCTCATAGCCTGCAGCATACTGCTGACTGAGGAACTGCGGCAGGTTACGCTCCAGTTCGCGGGCGTTGTCGTGAGCCGTCATCACGATGGAGAACGTCGGCAGCTTTTCCTTGCCGTCGTCATCGGTCTCTGCCACCACCGGTCTGCGGAAGAATGCCGAGCACATTGGCGTCAGCAAGGCCAGCAACAGCAACACGCCTCCAGCCAATATGGTGTATAAATCTATTGTCATCATCATTTTGACTGCAAAGATAATGCAAACCGACTTAAAAACCAAAAGAATGTGCGATTTTCTTTTGTTCTTATTGTCTCACAGCCTTTGACCAGTTGTGGCGAATGGCAAGTATGTCCTGCACATTACTGAGGATGTTCATGATGCCAAAACTCATCAGCAGCGTGATGGCAGAACGTTCCTTGGGTGGCAGAGTGCGCAGGGCGAGATAGAGTTCCTGATGCTCAAAGGCATTGTCGGCTGTGGTGTTACTGATGAGCGTGCGGGCATCGTCGAGCGTATCCATCGTACGACATTTTGTTTTGACGCTGCGAAGGTAAAGAAAACGGCCGCAACAATAGTTTAGTTTCAAATTGATTTCAACAGTTTCTCTGCTAAAGGCACATACCAAGTACGGACTTCATCTGCCGTCGGAGTGTGACCACCAGGGAAATGGAACGCCTTATCGTAATGCTCCAAGAAGGTTGACTCAAAGTGCGCCAATGTGTCCTGCTCTCCAAACAAACCCCAGACATGGTCCTTGAAGTCTGGATGACAGTTGTTGAATTGAACAGCCTCCATTTCAGCAAACTCTTCAATCAAGGCTTCATCAATGACGAAGTTCTGTATGCCGTCTTTTCGAGGTGACTTGTACTGATGCTCACCAATACGCTGTTTCAGGAACTCTGTCATCTTGAAGTGAGGATTCCCAAGCAAAGCCGGAATACCTTCGACGGGAGCCACCATCTGAGCATAGAAAGAACCACAACTATTACCAATCAGGAGGTCTGGCTTCTCGCTCTTAATCAGTCCACGAATAAAGCTGACTGCCTCTTTCGGGTGCATCGGAAGGTCTGGCGTAATGACTTCTGCACGACCCTCGAAGGAATCACGCAACGCCAAGGCTGGTACACACTGACCACTGGCATAGAAACCGTGCAGGAACAGAATCTTTTTCATACTTTCTTAATGACTCCGCGAAGTTAGTCATTTTATATAAATTATCGTTATATTTCCACCGCTATTTAATGAATTTTATCCTAAAAGCTACACGTTTGACGCTGCAACGTAGGTTCGGGCTGCAATTAAACGCGAGGAACCCCATTTCTGAGACTCCTCGCAAGTCCTCTTTCGAGGCATATAGAGAGTTTCCGGAAATTACCTGCGTCCGAAGTGGCCTCTGTTACCGCGACTTGTGTTCATTGCCATGTGACGGTCTGAGCCGTGACGGTTATTGTGTGTTGCTGCGGGCTTTCCGTGATGCGGAGCCGGAGCTGGTGCATGGCGATGCACTGGAGGTGCAGGATGA
>JAEEGH010002120.1_pt1 | contig 54508 bp, 49 predicted proteins | sample 9134181 | NCBI WGS metagenome assembly JAEEGH01 (sample SAMN16246544, study PRJNA631951) | gut metagenome | biome: gut microbiome; feature: rumen; material: DP-attached | host: Bos | place: Iran: Karaj | collected 2018-10 | reverse complement strand
AAAAACCTGTCCCCTTGATTCTTCATCCAAAAACCTGTCCCCTTGATTCTCCCTGTCCCCTTGATTCTCTGTCCCCTTGATTCTTCAATAGACTCTTGGCCCGAAGATGGTCGTGCCGATGCGCACCATCGTTGAGCGGCATTCGTCGGCAGCGATGCGGTAGTCGTGGCTCATTCCCCAGGACCGTTCGCGGAAATAGGGAAGGGTAGGGAAGTACTGTTGTTTCAGTTCATCGAAGAGGTCGGCGGCCATGAGCATCTCGCGTCGTATCTGTTCGGTGTCGTCGGTATAGGTGGCCATCATCATCAGTCCGCAGATGCGCACGCCCTGCATGTCGCGCCATTCGCCGTCGGCGAGCAGCTGGCGACAGTCGTCGGGGGTGAGTCCGTATTTCGTTTCCTCGGCTGCGATGTGCAGCTCCAGTAGCACGTCGATGGTTCGTCCGCATTTCAGCGCCTGCTTGTTGATCTCGCGTAGCAGCTTGATGGAGTCGACCGACTCGATCATGCTGACGTAGGGTGCGACGTACTTCACCTTGTTGGTCTGCAGGTGTCCGATGAAGTGCCACTGGATGTCGTTGGGCAGCTGTTCGTGCTTCAGGCGTAGCTCCTGCTCATGGCTTTCGCCGAAGATGCGCTGCCCTTCCTCGTAGGCAGCCATGATGAATTCGGCAGGATGGTACTTGCTGATGGCCACAAGGCGCACGCCTTCGGGCAGCTGTTCCAGCACTTCGTGCAAATGTTGCTTTACATTATACATAGTGTAGGCGGCAGATTCTTCACACACACTCTCACTCGGGTTTGTCAACACTCAACTGGCCTTCACCTCGTGCTCATAGACATCCATGATCTGCGTCTCGGCGACAGATGCGATGACGTAGTCGATCATTGTTCCGCCCATGACGCTGTCGATGTTCTTCACGGCTCCGTTGAGTGTTCCGGCCTGTACGAGATAGTTGACATTGCTTTTCTTCTCTTTGGCGGTCTTCTCGTCGATGGTGATGAACTGTAGCTTGGTCTTGTACCAGCGGTCGGCCTGTTCGTCGTCCGAGAAGAATATCTCCTTGTAGGCGGCTTTCTTGATGTCGGCCACTTCGAAGGTGCCGCTGATGTAGCTTGACATCTCCTCGGTGATGCACTGCTCGGCCTCGGTGAAGCTGAGGGCGTCGACAACATATAATTCTGTTACTTTCTTCTGCAGTCCGTCTTCCATCACTTTCTCGTAACGGATCTTGCATTCAAACCATTCGGCTGTTCTACTTCTCATTGTTTTTTTTATGTAATACTTTAATCTATAATGCTTGTTTCCTGCCACTTACTTCTTGTTGTTCATCATGTCGCGGCGCTCCTGGTTCTGCAGCCGTTCGCGGGTAGACATGCCTCGTTCCTCGGAGGGTAGCGGGTTGTGGCGCAGGATGTTGCTGGGTTTGGTGGACGACGAGCCCGATGTTGTAGCCGCCGACCCCGATGTAGCTCCTCCCGTTCCGCCGAGGTTGGTGGACGGCGTGGTGTTGTTGTCGTCGGAGTTCCTGGGGGTAGTGGGGATGATGGTCTGCTGGCGCATGGCCTGTTGGGTCTTTTTGCGGGCTGTGATCTGCTCGATGATCTGCGAAGCGATGAGCTGTGCCCGTGTCTCGCTCAGTCCGGCGCGTTCGGCAATTTCCGTCTGTGCCCGTACCAGTTCGGCCATGGCCTTCTGTGTGGAAGCCATGTATTTGTCTTCCGATGCCGACATGGTCTCTGACGAGTAGAGGGTGGAGAGGATGCGCTCGGCATCGCGGGTGAAGTACTTACGGAATATCTCCTCGGACTTGGCGTCAAGTTCTTTCTGCTCCAGCTGGCGCTTCTCAAACTCCTCGGCGCTGATGCTGTCGGGGCGTGTGTAGCCTCCGAAGAGCCCGAACTCCTCTTCTTCGGAGGTGGTGGGTGCGAGGATGTCCTCTTCGGCCTCCTTCTTGATGGGTATGTATTCCATCTTCTGGTTGGCCGACTGGTAAGTGCTCCAGATACCCCAGCCAATGAGTGCCGCGATGGCAGCGATGATGAGTCCGATGCAGATTTTCTTGATTATGGCAAGGATGTTCAGCGAACGTCGCATCTCGCTGATGCTGTGGTAACGCTTCTCGGGGTCGGTCTGGGTAGCCTTCTTGATGACGTGTGCCATTTCGAAGGACTTGCCCGTCTCGCGGCAAATAAATTCCATGAACTTTCCCAATGAATAGACATCGGCAGCAGCCGAAGGCTCGGCGTTGTCCTGTAATTCGGGTGCCAGATAGTCGTCGCAGTCGGGATAGAGCAGCTGGTAGTCGGCCAGTCGCCTGTAGTTGCTGCCGTGGAAGAGCAGCATAGGCTTGTTGTCGCTTCGCCGCATGAGGATGTTGCTGGGTGCGAAGCAGAGGTGGTAGACCTCCTGCTTGTGCAGCCGCTCTGCGGCATCGAACAGAGCGTCGATGGTGTTGCGTACGAATCCCTTCTTCGCCACGATGGCGGGCGTGTCCTCGATGAGGTGCTGGAAGGTGCGGAAGCTGCCTTTGCTGATGCTCACTCCGGCAATGCCAGCTGAGTCCTTGATGAGCTGGAACGGCACTTCGTACGAGCTGGCGGGAGCCTGGCGCTGCTGAGCCTCACGCTGTAGTGAGTCACAGAAGATGAGGCTGTCGTTCAACTCGTGACGCAGCGTGAGCATGTTCTCGTATTTGTTGTCTTTCACTTTCTTGAACAGCATGCCGAAAGGCATCTGCTCCTTGCGCATGGCCGTCCCGTTTCGGGAGTCTAACAGTTCTTCGAAGTTCACCTTATTATAATATTATGTGATTAACGTTATACTATTTCGGTGCAAAGGTACGAAAAAAAAGTGAAAAGTGAAGAGTGAAAAGAAAAAAATTAGTACCTTTGCAGCCGATTTACGTAAATAGATAAAACAAGATGCCAGAGATTTCCGTACGCGGGCTGGAGATGCCCGAGTCTCCTATTAGAAAACTTGCACCTTTAGCCGTCGCTGCCAAGAAGCGCGGCACGAAGGTGTATCACCTGAACATCGGGCAGCCCGACCTGCCCACTCCACAGGTCGGGCTCGATGCGTTGAAGCACGTTGACCGCCAAATCCTGGAGTATTCGCCCTCGCAGGGCTACCTGAGCTATCGCGAGAAACTGGTGAGCTACTATGCGAAATACAATATCCAGGTCACTGCCGATGACATCATCATCACCTCGGGCGGTAGCGAGGCAGTGCTCTTCGCCTTTCTCAGCTGTCTGAACCCCGGCGACGAGATCATCGTGCCGGAGCCTGCCTATGCCAATTACATGGCCTTTGCCATCAGTGCCGGTGCGAAGATCAGGACCATTGCCACGACCATTGACGAAGGGTTCTCGCTGCCGAAGGTCGAGAAGTTCGAGGAGCTGATCAATGAGCGTACACGTGCCATCATGATCTGTAATCCCAATAATCCAACGGGTTACCTCTATACGCGCCGTGAGATGAACCAGATACGCGACCTGGTGAAGAAGTACGACCTGTACCTGTTCTCGGACGAGGTTTACCGCGAGTACATCTATACCGGCTCACCCTATATCTCGGCTTGCCACCTGGAAGGCATCGAGCAGAACGTCATCCTGATTGACTCTGTGTCGAAGCGTTATTCTGAGTGCGGCATCCGCATCGGAGCTCTCATCACGAAGAACCAGGAAGTGAGGAAAGCCGTGATGAAGTTCTGCCAGGCACGCCTGTCGCCCCCACTGATCGGACAGATTGTGGCAGAGGCAAGTCTGGATGTCCCGGAGGACTATATGCGCGAAGTCTACGACGAATATGTGGAACGTCGTAAGTGTCTCATCGACGGGCTGAACCGCATACCGGGCGTCTATTCTCCCATTCCCATGGGCGCTTTCTACACAGTAGCCAAGCTGCCCGTAGACGATGCAGAGAAGTTCTGTCGCTGGTGCCTGGCCGACTTCGAGTATGAAGGCGAGACGGTGATGATGGCTCCTGCAGCAGGTTTCTATACCACCCCCGGCGCAGGCATCGACCAGGTACGAATAGCTTATGTGCTGAAGAAAAGCGACCTGGAGCGTGCGCTCTTCGTGCTGCGCAAAGCCCTTGAGGCCTATCCGGGGAGAGTGGACGAGTGATCAATGTGAATTGTTTTTTTCGAACACGAGATTTGTAGAAGACCCACGAGTGCTCGCAGTAATTTCACGAATTGAGAATTGAATTTACCATTATTCATAGCCAAGCGCATCTACAGTGATCAAGGCGACCGCCGCAAGGTGAGCCGCCCCGCTATCCGCATTGCCACCGCAGGAGTGGCAGTGGGACTTGCTGTGATGATCATCACGGTGGCCGTGGTGTTGGGATTCAAGCATACTATCCGTGGCAAGGTGATAGGTTTCGGCAGTCATATCCAGGTGCAGAACATCCTTTCGCTGAGCAATACGTCAGAGGCCTATGGCGTCTGTGTGGATGACAGCCTGGCAAATGTGCTCAAGACGATTCCCGGTGTGCGCCATGTGCAGCGCTATGCTTATACACAGGGCATCCTGAAAACCGATGAGGACTTCCTGGGAATGGTGTTCAAGGGCGTGGGTCCGGAGTTCGACCGTGACTTCATAGAGCAGAGCCTGGTGGAGGGCGAGTTGCCTGTCTTCAGCGACTCGACGACGAAGTACAAGATGGTGGTCTCGAGGATGATAGCCGACAAGCTGCAGCTGAAGACCGGTGACCGTGTCTTTGCCTATTTCATTGACAGCGACGGTGTGCGCACGCGAAAGTTCACCGTCAGCGGCATCTATCAGACCAACATGACCCGTTTTGACAGTCAGCTGTGCTTCACCGACCTTTATGCGGTCAACAAGCTGAACGGATGGTTTGAAGACCAGTGTTCCGGAGCCGAGTTGCTGGTGGACGACTTCGACCGGTTGGACGACGTGGAGATGGAAGTGGTGAATACCGTGAACCGGACACAGGACCGTTACAGCCAGACCCTCACTTCGCACACCATCCACGACGTTTATCCACAGGTGTTCTCCTGGCTGGAACTGCTTGACATTAACGTATGGATTATTCTTGGCCTGATGATCTGCCTTGCTGTCATCACCATGATTACGGGTCTGCTCATCATTATCCTGGAACGCACATCGATGATCGGCACGCTGAAAGCCATCGGAGCCCGCAATAAGACCATCCGGCATACATTCCTCTGGTTTGCAGCCTTTGTTATTTCCCAAGGACTGATCATTGGCGATGTCGTAGGAATCGGCATTGTCCTGCTGCAGAAGTATACCGGCATCGTCACCCTGGATCCGCAGACTTATTACGTCACTGAGGCACCCATGGAACTGAACCTTCCCATTATTGTGCTGCTGAACGTGGTTACTCTTTTTGTCTCAATTTCTGTCCTAATTATCCCAACTTTCTTCATTTCCCATATCCATCCTGCAAAATCTATGCGTTACGAGTAAAAAATTGCACATTTTTTTTTGCAGTGTGCAGAAAATAACTTACCTTTGCACAAAATTTCAAATAATGTGCAAACTGAATGGAAACTATTAGTAGTTTTAACGCATATATTCAGAGAGCTATCGTTGACAATTGGAACCGTGATGCCTTGACTGATTATCAAGGAGCTACGCTTCAGTTTCACGATGTAGCCCGCAAGATAGAAAAACTGCATATCCTCTTTGAGCACTGCGGCGTGGAGCGTGGTGACAAGATTGCCCTTTGCGGCCGGAACTCCGCCCACTGGGCAGTGGCTTTCCTTGCCACACTCACCTACGGAGCCGTGGCCGTGCCAATACTTCATGAGTTCAATGGTGAGCAGGTGCAGAACATTGTCAATCATTCCGGTTCCAAGCTGCTGTTTGTGGGCGACTATGCCGTGAAGATGATCGATGCGGAAGCCATGCCCGGCCTGGACGGAATCATCAACCTGCCCGATTTCTCGCTGTTTGTCTGTCGTTCCGAGAGGCTGGACTATGCCCGTGAGCATCTCAACATGATGTTCGGCAGCAAGTTCCCCAACGCGTTCCGTGCCCAGCATGTCAGTTATCATGTCGACCAGCCCGACGAGTTGGCACTCATCAATTACACCAGCGGCACAACGGGGTTCTCAAAAGGCGTCATGCTGCCCTACCGCTCGCTTTGGGGTAATGTGGAATTCATCATCAACCGTTTAGGCAGTAAGGTGAAGGCCGGTGACAACCTGCTGAGCATTCTGCCCATGGCGCACATGTATGGTATGGCAGTGGAGTTTCTGTTCGGATTTTGCAACGGTTGCCATCTGTTCTTCCTTACGCGCCTGCCTTCGCCCGCCATCATAGCCAAGGCCTTTGCCGACGTGAAGCCGGCGCTGATTGTCACCGTGCCGCTGATCATCGAGAAGATTATCCGTAAGCGGGTGTTCCCCAAGATCCAGAACAATGGCGTCCGACTGTTGCTGGCCATGCCCGTGGTATCGAAGAAGGTGAAGGAGAAGATTTGCCAGGAGGTCTACCAGGCCTTTGGCGGCCGTGCCTACGAGGTGATTGTGGGCGGTGCAGCTCTGTCGAAAGAGGTGGAGGAGTTCCTGCTCAGCATCGGTTTTCCCGTCACGGTGGGCTATGGTACTACGGAGTGCGCGCCACTGATCTCATACTGCGACTACAAGGAGTTCGTGGCAGGCTGTTGCGGCAAAGCCGTCGATCGCATGGAGGTGAAGATCCTCTCCAGCGACCCTCAGAATGTTCCCGGTGAGATAGTCACGCGCGGCACCAACGTCATGCTGGGCTACTATAAGAACGACGAGGAAACACGTAAGGCCATCGATGAAGAAGGCTGGTATCATACTGGCGACCTGGGAACCATCTCGTACTCCGGCCACATCTTCATCCGCGGTCGCATCAAGAATATGCTCCTTGGTTCCAACGGACAGAACGTCTATCCCGAGGAGATAGAGGACCGTCTCAACTCCATGGCCATGGTGAGCGAGAGCGTCGTTGTGCAGCGTGGGGACAAACTCGTAGCGCTGGTCTATCCCGACAAGGACGAGGTGATGTCGTTCAACTCTGAGGAACTGATGCAAATCATGGAGCAGAACCGTGTGGACCTGAACCATGAGCTTCCTCCCTACAGCCGGCTCGCCGCCATTGAACTGCATAACGAGGAATTCCAGAAGACACCGAAGAAAAGCATCAAGCGATACCTTTACAGATAATGTATAAAGCCTGGTGAAAGCAGACTGAAGACTGAAAATTAGAAATAATACAATATGCAACAAGTACCAAGTTTCAACGCACTCATAGAGAAGACTGTTCTCGACAACTGGGACAGGGATGCCCTTACGGACTTCCAAGGCCAGACCTTGCAGTATCACGATGTGGCACGCAAGATAGAGAAGGTACATATCTTGTTTGAGAACAGCGGTGTCCAGCGTGGAGATAAGATAGCACTCTGTGGCCGTAACTCCTCGCAATGGGCAGTGGCGTTCCTGGCCACTCTCACCTATGGAGCTATCGCCGTACCGATACTCCATGAGTTCAATGCAGAACAGATTCACAATATCGTCAATCACTCCGAGGCAAAGCTTCTCTTCGTGGGCGATCATGTAGCAACCGTCATCGATCCCTTGAAGATGCCAGGACTGGAAGGCATCATCAACAATCCTGACTACTCGCTCATGGTGTCACGAACCGACAAACTCACCTACGCTCGAGAGCACCTGAACGAACTTTACGGCAAGCGCTTCCCCAAGTATTTCCGCAGGGAGCATATCTGTTACTACAAGGAGCAATCGCCCGACGAGCTGGCACTCATCAACTATACCAGCGGAACCACGGGCTTCTCAAAAGGTGTCATGTTGCCCTACAGAGCACTGTGGTCCAACTATGATTTTGCCTGTCATGTGCTGGGCGACACCATCAAAGTCGGCGATTCCATCATCTCCATGCTGCCCATGGCACATATGTATGGCATGGCCTTCGAATTCATCTTCGAGTTCCTACATGGTTGCCATGTGTTCTACCTGAACCGTGTGCCCTCGCCCGCCATCATTGCCAAGGCACTCGCTGACATCAGGCCTGTCATCGTCATTGCAGTGCCGCTGATCATCGAGAAGATAATCCGCAAGAAGGTGTTCCCCAAGATCCAGAACAACCGCATGCGCCTGCTCATGCAGATGCCCGTCATTTCGAAGAAGGTGCGTCAGATGATTTGCCAGGAGGTGCTCAAAGCCTTTGGCGGACGCATGTACGAAGTGATCATCGGCGGCGCAGCCCTTAACCAGGAGGTGGAGCATTTCCTCAAGAAAATCGAATTCCCTTATACAGTAGGCTATGGAGCTACCGAGTGCGCTCCCATTATCTGCTATAGCGACTGGCATACCTTCGCCCAGGGCTCCTGCGGACGGGCAGTCAAGCATATGGAAGTAAAGATCGATTCGCCCGACCCGGCACGTGTGCCTGGCGAAATCCTCACAAGGGGACTGAATGTCATGCTGGGCTACTATAAAGACGCTGAGGCAACGGCCCAGACCATCGATCGCGATGGTTGGTACCATACCGGCGACCTGGGAACCATCGATGTGCGTGGCAACGTTTTCATCAACGGACGTATCAAGAACATGCTCCTCGGACCCAGCGGACAGAACATCTATCCGGAGGAAATAGAGGACAAGCTCAACTCCATGACCATGGTCGTGGAGAGTGTGGTGGTACAGCGCGACAACAAACTCGTGGCTCTGGTCTATCCCGATTGGGACGAGGCACACAATATGAACTTCTCTCAGGCAGACCTGGAAAGCATCATGGAGCAGAACCGCAATGGTCTGAATCAGCAGCTGCCAGCCTACGAGAAAATCACAGAAATAGAGATTCGGAAGGAGGAGTTCGAAAAGACTCCCAAGAAGAGCATCAAACGCTACTTATATCAGTAAATAAAAAGAATCACGAGGACGCGCCCCCCGTGATTCTTTTTTCTATTGAAGAAGTCTCGGCTGCTGTTGGTCGTAGCTTCATCTTCAAGCTGTCTAAGGCAAGTGAACGCTTCTCACTCGGTAAGTGAACGCTTCTCACTCGGTAAGTGAACGCTTCTCACTCGTTAAGTGAACGCTTCTCACTCGGTAAGTGAACGCTTCTCACTCGGCAAGTGAACGCGCTTCACTCGGTAAGTGAACGCTTCTCACTCGGCATGAGAGTATTCACTTCATGAATGTTCAAGCTTTGAGCGGTGCTCTTTATTATTTCACCACCACTTTTTTCCCGTTCACCACGTAGATACCCTTGTGGAGTGAGCCGCGGTTGGCATTCTGACTGTTGACCTTGCGTCCGCTGAGGTCGTAGACAGAGGAATCGTTGACGAGCGATGGCGTGGCGGTGTCGTCGATGCCTGTCGGGTCGTAGTCAGCAACCTTGCACTGGGCAGCATTAATGATGGCACCGGTCTGACTGTCGAGGATCAAGGCCACCATGCTGAGCCGTTTCTTGTCTTGGACGAGTGAGTTGCCGGCTATGTTGCATGTGTGGGTGAAGTCCTGAGCCTTGTTCTTGGCGATGGTAGCCGGGAGAGAACCTTCGATGCCATTCTTTGCACCCCAGGCGCCGATTCCCACATGGTTGTATTCTATGTCAACGATTTTGCTTGGCTTACTCTCAATGGAGATGAGGTTGGCGTCGCCAGTGCCCATATTGGAGTAGACATTGTTCTGTGCCCAGGAAGCGTCAGTTCCTTTGAGACCGTCGGCCACAAGGATGAAGCCGATGAGGTAAGGAGGAGCTGTGGTTGTGGCGTTCACTGCCGGAGTGATATCCACGCCGAAGGTAGAGCGGGTCTTGGTGCGGATGGTGGTCATGGCAGCATCAACCCATGCTGCTTCAGCCTCGATGGACGCAATGACGGGCTTGGCGAGCTCCACCTCAATGTCGTCGGCGATGCCGAAGGGTTTGTTTCCTCCGTTGCTGCCCCAGTAAGGATCCATGATCTGTCCTCTGTTCACTACACAACTGGGATAACTGGTGGTGAGACTGAGGATGAATCCGTAGTCATCGTTCTGCATCGGGTCACTGCTGTGGGCTGCTACGGTGATGACACGGTCGCCAAACTGGCGTTTAAGCATTTCAAGTCCCACAATGCCTCGTGTGCACCAGCCGCACCATGTACCGGTAAACTCCTCAACGACAACGTTGTGCGTCAGTGCAGGCGAGGTGGTGATGAGTGATGCAACGGCTGTGTGGCTTTCGGCCTGGTTCGGCTGTCCGTTGATATGTGTGATGTCGAAGATGGCTTCGCGAACACCATCCTGTGGAGTGCCCATGAAGGTGACGGGCACTTCAAAAGTGCCACCGATGCGGTTAGCGGGCGTGGTGAGCGTGTAGTTCTTTGTTCCCTGGCTGACACCATCGATCGTCATCTCGTAAGTGATGCTCTTGATGGGCTCCGTTCCCCGGTTCTGGCAGGTTACGTCAATGGTACGCTGCTTGTTGGTGGCCAAGTAGACCTTGCCGATAGGAGAGGGAGAGACGATGTACTGGAAGTTGCCGCCGGTAGGCACGATGGTGAAATCATACACAAGCGAGCCGTCCTCATACTTGAACTGACTAACACCTGTATCCTCGTTGTCGAATACAATCTTTTGGGGAGAGTCGAATTGGCTGCCAATCAGTACAAAGGAGGAAAGGCGGAAGATGCTGTGTCCTTTGAAGGTGGAGTTCTTAACCACGAGGTTGTCGCCACAAGGCATCATGTTGTTTCCGACCGATGTCATGCCCAAACTGGTGACAGTGGTGTTCTCGATGGTAAGGTCGAAGCCGTGCACCCAGATGTCAAACCACGTACTCTGCATAGTGAGCGTACCGTCGCCAGTGATGGTGAGCGACTTCTGGGCAGAAAAGACAACGTGGCCTTGCGTGTTGAGATGATTGTCGCCTACGAGGACCACGGTGGCATCATCGTAGAACTCGAAGAGGCAGCCCTCTTGCATGTCGCTGTCGGTGACAAGGTTGGTGAGGGTGATGGTACGTCCGTTCTTGGCTATCTTGAAGCTGCCCGACTTGATGTCGGGGAAGTCGGCAGAGGTATAGCGTTTGCCGGTATAGAGCACAGTCTCGTGGAAGGTCAGGTTGGTCTTTGCTACGACGGGTTCCTCGTAGACAACCGATATGGTGGCTTCGTGCGTCTCGCTGCCGATGGTGACGGTGAGCCGTGCTTCAAGGTTGCCGTACTGCTTGATTTGTGCAACGTCGAACATGACCTGGATCTTGCCGTTGTCGTCGGTGGTGAAGGTTCTTTCAACTGGTTGCATAAGGGTCATGGGCAGACATTCTCCGCCTATGCACCACTGGATCTGTCCTGCCTGGAGGCTACTGCTGAGCACTTCGAGGGAAGCCTTTCCTTGTTGCTTGCTGCCGTTGAGGGTGCTGATGAGCAGTCCCTTGTCGCCGCTGCCTGCAGGGTTCGTCTCAGCCACAATGTCACCATGCTCGTCCTCGTCGGCCTCAATGGTGACGTTCGCATAGTCGGGCAGCTGCTCACCCTGATAGGTGAATGCAAAGGTCTGGGTGCCAATGCTGGTGTCAAGTACAACAGGAGTCTGCGCGGCGTTCAGTATCTCACCCGTCTTGCTGTCGATGAGCAAGGTGACGATGCGGATGTTCTTGCGTTCCTGAATGTTCTTGGGCAGATTGAAACCATAGGTGTACTGGTACGTCTTCCCTTCCTCAATGGAGTTGGGAATGCTGCCTTTCTGTCCGTCGGCATCGCTGTAGATGGCGCGTGCCACGTCGTTGAACAGGATTTTCACCCTTCCCGGCTGCTGCGACCAGCGGTACATATAGTCATCGGGTGTCAAATCGTAGCTGTCGTAATAATTGTTCTGCGGATAGGGGCCTACCTGGTCTTCCACTACGACATAGGCAATTCGGTAGTTGTCGTTGCCCTTGTCGCTGAAGCCGAAGGTGGTCTCGGTGGTCACCTTGACGGCCGAGCTGTCAGTCCTGACGAAGAGGGCTTTGGCTTTGATCTTGGCCTCGGCGCTGTTCTTCTGATCTTCCACAATCTGGCGGATGGCAGGATACTCTGGATCGAATATCTGCTGGCGGTTGATGATGCAGTTCGGATAGGATGTGAAACGCTTGGCCACACCTTCGTAGTTCAGCCAATTGGCCATTTCGTCTTCGTTGTGAATGCCGATGGCAATGAAGTTGTCGGGATATTCCTTGTTCAGCCGTTCGATGGTCTCAATCCCTCTGACGCACCAGCCGCACCACGTGCCTGTGGCTTCTTCCATGACGGTGACGCGAGGATAGAAGGTGGTGGCGGGCAGCTGGAAGTCGAAGCTGCCGTTGCTGTTCGATGGCACGGCATCGGCTTTTCCGTCAATGTCGGTCACGGTGTATTCCAACGTGTGGTTCTTGCCCTTGATAGCGGGCAACTCAATGGTGATAATCTCTGATTTTCCGCCATTGAGCTGGGTCTTGATGGTGGTGCTTTGCCCGGTCGTGCCATCGAGTGTCCATCTGACGGTGTACTGCTGAATCACCTTCGAAGTGCGGTTGGTCACTTTGGCGGTGAACTTCATCGGACTCTCAGAGATGAGCACCTGTGGGTTGCTCAGTTGGATGTCGGTGGGGAAGTTGTTGCCGGTGAAGATGATGCGCAGTGGCAGGTTAATGGGATAATCGCTGGTCATGTTGACGAACTTCTCGTAGTAGACGGGATCCAGTCCGTCGCCTGATCCCATGGCGCGGATGAAGAATCCGTCGGGCGAGGGCGTGTCCAGCGTAGAGAAACTGGTAGAGATGTTGCCGTAGCGCCCCAGACCGATGAACAGTTCCTCGCCAGTGATGGTGAAAGGCTCGTCCAGGTCGACGGTGTTCCAGTCCCAGTTCATGGTGTTGATGTTCAGGGGCTGCTTCATGAGATAGTCCTTGCCTGGGGTGGTGATGAACATATAGTCGAAGCCCTGATAGCAGGTGTTGAACCTGATGCTGCTGATGGTGTTTCCCTTCATCGGTGCCAGCATCTCGGCCGGCATACGGATGGCGTATTCACCGTAGTTCTCGCCCATATCGGAAGGAATCGAGTAGCCGTCCATGGTGTCGTGGGTGTTGTAGCCCCACTCAATACCTGTGAAGACCGGCTCTTGGTCTTCCACAAACTTCCAGTCCTTCCACTCAGAGCCCTTCCAGTTGGCCAGGGAGCCCTTGGGAATGTGGATGGTCACATCAGGGTTGACAAGGAATTCTCCCTCGGTCCAGCTGACAAACGGCGGTTCGTCGATAAGGAAGTAGACATCGCGCAGAGAAGGCATGGACTCTTTACTCCATTGGGGATAGCTGCTCATGGTGAAAGAACGCGGATTGTTGAAACGGATGGTCGTCAGTGTAGGACAGTAGGAAACTCCTCCGCTGGAGACATAGTTCAGTGAGGCAGGGAACTCTATGCTCTTCAACTTGTAGACCGACACCTGGCTCTCCTGCCTGGTGACACCTTCGCGCAGTTCAAGCTGGGTCAGGTTGTCGCAATTGGAAACGTACGGACTGATGTACATGGATGTGGAGAGCGAAGTGAGGTCGGGATTCGTGCTGAAAGTACCATCTATGGCCTGGTAAAGCCGGTAGCTCCGTCCCTCGTACTCAACGGCATCGGGCAGACGGATGGCGCCTTTGTAGTTGCCATTTTCGGGAGGCAGCACCAAGGCACGGTTGTTGCCTTTGACAGCATAGAGGTCGTAGGTGATGCCATCGATGGTTTTTACGCCCAGGTCCACCGTGTTCCGCTCTTCGTCCGACAGAGGGAAGTTGCGCAGCTTGAGCAGCTGGTTTTCCAGAATGGTGAGCTCCATGTAGTATTCCGAGGCGCCTCGGTCGGGCTCCCACTTGTCCGATTCACTAACACGGCTGATAGGCATGAGATGGTAGGTGCCTGGTTCAAGGCCTTTTTCCAGCCACATGTCGGCGCCAGACCAGTACGATTCGCTGGGTAGGAACTCATGTTCTTCCTGCCAGAGCACCTTCAGCAATTGGTCGTTGAGGTCGTAGAGACCTATGCCTACCTGAAGCTTAGGATGGCTTGGGTCGACATTTCTTAAGGTGCAGCCAGTCCACAGATAGCAGATTCCCTCGCTGTTAAATGATAAGTAACGGTTGCTCATCGGGCTGAGATAGGTGATCTCAGCATGAGCCGTCTCGACAGGGTCGTTCACAGAAGAATGGATGCCGATGGTGGCGCAGTGTCCCTGGCTGTAATGAGCATCGCCCGACACGAGGTTGGTCAGTTCGAAATAACCGTCACCTTGGCCGCCCCATCCCCAGTTGATGTAAAAACACCCGTCCTCGTAGCCGTGTACCACGAAAGTGTGACCTTCATTGTCTTTTGTGTAGCCGTTGTAAATCACTGGCCGTCCGTTCTTCAGCTCGTCGTATAGCAACTGCTCCCAGTCTGCAGCCGAATAGTCATTGCTGTAGACAAACCGGGCATCGCGGCTGTAGCCAAACACACGCTTCAAGGCCGACACTTCCTCCTGAGGGATAGCACCGGACGATTCAACACCATAGTCCATGTTGACAGCCTGTCCGCAGTAGAGCATCAGCCGAGCAATGTCCTCGGTGGACATGCTGCTCCAGTTGAAGGTGGTCGGTTCCAGTTTCGGCAGGCGCAGCTGGTGGGTTTGGGTAATCAGCTGGTCGATGGCAGACGTCTGACCTTGCGGCCATTGTGTGTAGTTGATGACCTGAGCCAAAGCCGTGGCGACACAGCCGGTGAGGCATTTTTGTCCGTTTATCTCCGGGCACATGTCATTGTAAGGCGCCCACTGGCTCCATCGTGTTTTCAACAAAGGCTGCACGGCCTGTCGGGGAGCGCGGGCAACGAGTTTTCTCCCGCCCTTCATCAGCCTGCTCGCTGTTGTCGTCTGTTCATAGCACTCCAACAGCCATTTCAGACCGTCGGGTATGTTGCCTGGGTCAATGTTGCCCGTGTCAGACCATCCTATGATCTCTGGCTCCTCATCGTTGCCTCCTATAATGACAAAACCCTGATTGTCGGCAGCATTGAAGATGTGGTAGCTTTTCTCTTCCACCTTCTCAAATGAAACAAACGATTTGTCTTCTCTGAAGCGCTGGGCTTCTTTCAACGCTGATTGTCTGGTGATGGTGCCTGCGTGGGCAACGAGGCTTATCCATAGAGTAATGATTAACAGATCGTACCTTTTCATATTAGTTGGTTTTTTAGTTGATAATATGGCGGGAAAGATGCAAGTTAGTTGCACACTTTTGCTGCAAAGATATAAAAAAAAGTTATAATGGCAAAGCTTTTTCCATTTCTTTTCTTCTATTTCGTTGTTATTTCGTATTTTTGCAGAAGTTTTTTGTAATGATGATGCTTACATTAAAAACAAGTTATTAACAATATGATGAAAAAACAATTGAAATGGATGCTCGTATTGTGTTGCGGGCTGGTGATGAGTGCAGGCTTTGCAGCTTGTGACGATGACGACGATGATCACTTCCAAAGGGAGGAAACGGATGAGGAAAAGTCGTATTTCGACCGTGAGCTGGCAACAGCCGATGTAACTTACAAAGTGAGACTGGCAAAGGATGAACTCAAGTTGTACGACGTGAAAATATCCTATATGGATGAGAAGGGAGTTGAGCAGTCGTTCCTGATGAATGATACTGCCTGGACGTTGAAACGCAGCCTTACTCCCAAAGACCTGCCAGCAGAGTTTGTGCTGAGGGCAAAACCGTCGCTGAAGGATGGTCTCGTTCTGGATGATAACGCTCAGTTCCAGGTGGGATGCATCACGAAACTCCTAGTAGTAGTGAAGAACAGCTACGGGCGAGTGATCTGTGAGCGTGATGATATTGGACTCAGTCCTTCGGACTTTGTGACGATGACTGGTGCTGATATCAAGAATCCTTGGAGTTCAGCTGTGTCAGACTTGTTTGGCTCGCTGTTCAATACCGACAAGAAATCTGTGACCGTGTCCTCCAATAAGATCAAGTACAATGGCATGTCAGAACATTATTGGTGATGTTAGGATGAAGAGGGCCGCATTGATACTCTCTTTCCTGCTTGTTGCCGGAGTGGCTTCTGCCAAGCGACATTGGGTCGGGACGTGGGGCACTGCTCCGCAACTTGTTGAGCGCCATAATAATCCGCCGGCACCGGGGTTGGACAATAATTCCCTTCGTCAGATAGTACAGGTGTCGATAGGAGGGAAGAAAGTGCGTCTGAAGCTGACCAACGAGTTCAGCAAGGAGAACACTGAGATCAAGGCCGTGGAGTTGGCCATCGCCAAGACGGCGGGTAGCAGTAGTGAGATTGACGAGGCTTCTACCGTCAGCCTGACCTTCGATGGCCAGGCCTCGGTGACGATTCCTGCTGGTGGAACGGTTGTCTCCGATGCTGTCAAGTTTCCTATCCAGAACCGACAGAACGTGGCAGTCACCATTCATTACGGTGCTGCTTCGTCGACCAGTGTCAGCGGACATCCCGGGTCGCGCACCACTTCTTATCTGAAAGCGGGCAACACCACCGATTTCAGCGATGCCATCAAGACCGACCATTGGTATCATATCCTGGCATTAGAGGTCGAGGCACCCATGAAATCAGGGGCTGTAGCCATTTTGGGAAACTCTATCACCGACGGACGCGGCTCCACCACCAATCAGCAGAATCGATGGGCCGACGTGCTTTCACGCCGTCTTTTGGACAATAAGGCGACACGTGGGGTAGGGGTTCTCAACATGGGTATTGGCGGAAACTGCGTACTCAGAGGCGGGCTGGGACCTGCTGCCGTGAACCGTTATCAGCGAGACCTGTTTGGACAGGAGGGTGTGAAATGGATCATCCTTTTCGAAGCAGTCAACGACCTGGGCTCCTCGCGTAACGGCGTGCAGACAGCTGAACGTATCATAGAAGTCTATAAGCAAATCATACGCGAGGCTCATCAGAAAGGCATTCGAGTGTTCGGAGCTACCATCACACCGTTCAAAGGTAACAATTACTACTCGGAAGATCACGAGAAGGGGCGCAGCACGCTGAACACCTGGATCCGCACCACGAAGATGCTTGATGGAGTGATTGACTTCGACCAGGCTGTTCGCAATCCGCAGGACACCATTGCCATGCAGCGCGATTTCCTGTTTGAGAACGACTGGCTCCACTTGAATGCGAAAGGCTATGAGACCATGGGCAGCTGCATTGACCTGAGCCTGTTCACTAAGACAACTCCGCTGGCAGCCGACGAAGAGGAGTAGGACTCTCGATTACTACTTGGAAATAATATGAGAAGAGACGCCAGCAGCGTCTCTTCTGTCTTCTGTCTACTCACAAACCTGACTTCCTATTCCAATTCAGGCCATCCCTCTGATGTCCAACGAATGGGGCGTTGGATGAGCATGGCAGCACCATTCTGTGTAGCGCTGTACCCATGGCAGACGAAAATGTCTTGTCCGTCGAAAGTATAGGCAGCGCAGTGACCAGCAGCTTCCCATTCCTTCTTGTCACCTTCCAGGAAGAGAGTTCCACCACCATTGGCCATGTCCTTGCCCGTGCGGTCCAGATAGGGTCCGGCTACGTTCTTGCTGCGTCCCACGGCTACACGATAGTTGCTCTTTGCGCCACGGCAGCAATAGTCCCACGAAACGAAAAGGTAGTAATAATCACCATGCTTGAAGATAAAAGGTGCCTCAATGGCATTCGTACCGGCAAAGCGCGATGTGGGGTTCGGTTCGGTGGGTTTGAAACCAGGGTTGTAGCGTCGGGCGATGGTTCGTGGTGTCTCGCCCTTGGCCAGATGCATGGTGCTGTCGAGCCTTACCATTTGGATACCATCCCAGAACGACCCCCATACAAGCCAAGGCTGGTCGTTGCTGTCAATAACGAAGTTCGGGTCGATGGCGTTCCAATTGTCGCGCTTCTCACGTGATGTCACAATGCAGCCCTCGTCGTCCCACATCCCCGAAGCCAACCTGCGCGTGGAAAGCAGACCGATGGCAGAACCGTTCTTGCCGAAAGTAGAACAACTGTAAGCCAACCACCAATGACCATGCCACTGGATAACATCGGGCGCCCAGACATGATTACGGAATCCCGGCACCGAGTCGCGTGTCCACTTGGGAATGACCGTCATTACGGGTTCGGCGTGAACGGTCCAGCTCTTGCGGTCTTTGGAGGACATTTTCTGAATGCCCATGCCTGTAGCAAATATATAATAGGTACTGTCCTCAAAGGCCATTACCGGATCGTGAACCATCGGTCTGTCAGTGACGAAAGGCTGATTCCGTCTGAAACGCCGTTGTCCCTGAGCCAGAAGTGTTGTGCATGCGATTAACAGCACCAGGGAAATAACAGTTTTTTTCATTTTTTTCCTCTAGTTGTAGTTATTATGTTATCTGATGATGTATTTCTTGCCGTTACGGATGAGAATCTTGTTGTGGGATGCAGAATGTGAACTGCGCGGTATGAAGTGGCCTTGCAGATCGTACCACTTGGATTGCGTATGATACATTGTGCCTTGTCCGTTGTCCGTTGTGCTTTGTGCAATGCCCGTAGAGACTTCGGTCTGATAGCCCCAGATGGTCGCTCCGGTAGTGGCGGCGATGGCTGTAAAGGCGGGAACTCTTTTGGTGGTTGGTTCCAGCATCTGCTCCACCATTACACCATGGTAGTAGGTGTTGCCAATCTTGATGTAGATATAGGAGGTCCCTTCTTCAATTGACCATGTGCCCGTCGATGCTCCGCTGATGGTTCCATCGGCATTGAGTTCAACGTCTACAGGCTTGGCGGCATCCTTCTTCGTATGGTCAAGCTTGTAGGGGTGTGTAAGCAGTTTGTATTTGCCCGCAATACGATGGGTGGCAATCTGCTGCGTAGTAGCGATGTCGGCACTCTTCACCTGTTCTCCGGTATACTCAAAGGGGGCGGCCACAAGCCAGCCGTTCTTGCTTTGGAACACCTGATGAACTCGTACTTGGTGGCTCTCGCCCCAGTTCTGGAAACGGGTGTGATAAACGAGATAGGTACGACCGTCTTCAGCGGCAATGATGGAGTTGTGTCCCTGCGAGCGTTCTCCGTAGTTGTCTTTTGCCTGGTTACCCCAAGAGGTGTAAGCACCGAAAATGTTGACGCCCCGGTAACTGTCGTTTTCCCTCGGACCGAAGTTCAGCAGATACGACTTGAAAACGGCGCTGGCATTGCGTGAGTCGGTATAAGGACCATCGGGTTTCGTCGAGCGGAACACACGCATCTGGTAACCTCCGTTGTTGTAGTCGTTTGCGTTGCCTCCCGCTGCCAGTCCTCCATAAGTGACAAACAGGTAATAATAGCCTCCGATATACTCAACATAGCTGGCTTCGCCCGACACGTAGAACCCGCCGGCAATCTTCTTGCCAAAGTAAGGATCGACGGTGATTCCATCGCCCGATCCTGTCAGCGGGTAATTGACATCATAATCGCGCAAGCCTGTTTCCTCATCGAGTTCCAATATCCATATACCCCCGCTCCACGAGCCATAGGTCATCCAGAGTTTTCCCTCTTCATCGTAGAACACGCAGGGATCGATGCTGTTGGGATAGCGGTTTCCCCATTTGTTGCCTAAGGAATAGCGGCTGGGCAGCGATGCCTGAGTGCCGATGACCAGTTCCAGGTCGGTGTCCTTGTAGGACGTGCCAGTATGGAAACCGCTCATCACCACAGGAGCCTGATAGCGGTAAGGGCCTGTGATCTTATCGGCTGTCAGCAGAATGATGCTGGAATACCAGTTGTCGCCGTTGATGCTGAGGTACATGCACCATTTTTTCATGGCATTGTTCCAAATGACATCGGGAGCCCACATGTTTCCATCGACGTTGTAGTTGGTGCTGCCTCGTTGGGACCAGGCCAATGCGCTGAAATTGGGCAGCGACACTTCTGTGCCTCCCTTCTTGACCGTTGTAATGGCAGGTGTTGTGAAGGCTGCGCTGTTGGCGGCGTTGCTGCTTGATGCTGTGCCCCAGGGGGCGGTGAATGTTGCCCAGTTCATCATGTCTTTCGTCCTGGCGGAAGCGCGGTGCGAACCAAAGATGTAATACATCTTGGACGTGGGTTCCCATACGACACTGGGATCATGAACGCTGGCGCGATTCATCGTGTAGGCCATAGCATTCGCGGGGATCAGTGCAGACAGTAATAGGTACAGATACTTTTTCATTGTCAGTAATTATTCTTAAGTTGGTGCAAAGTTATAAAAAAAGTCAGAAACTACGCAGAAAAGAGTCGAAAAAATGACTGGTTCTGCAATATAGTAGAAGACAATGGCAATAATTCATCACATTATTCTGTGATTGATACCTCCAACACTTCTGCATCACTAAAGGCTTCATAGCCGCTGATGACAACATGGTCACCGGTTCTCAGTCCTGGTGCAGGCTCACAATGTTCAGCAGCGTGCGGTGGCGGTTGTAGTCATATTCGTCCATGCAAGAGAGTGGCGTGATTCAAACAAGGTGAAAGACCGTTGGCTGAGAGAGGCTTCTTTTCATGATTGTTCAGCCTTTGACCTGCGTTCCGTGGGTGCTCGAGTAAAAATATTTCTTTGTTACCAAGACACGATAAAAACACCCTTGAAAAATTGAGTTAACTCGATTGGTCGTTTGAGTTAACTCGATCGATGATTTGAGTTAACTCAAACAATTGATCGAGTTAACTCACAGATTTGGGGTAGTGTGATTTGTCAAGAATTCCGAATTTCCACTCGTCCAGATGCATCCCTGTATTCGCTCGTTACCCCACACTGGCCATTCCTCCACAGGCCACTCTTCCATCTTGCAAGTACTGGGGATGTGCAAGTCCTCAAAGACGCAATGGTGAAAAGCCAGACGGTCGATCTTCTCCACCCCTTCTGGAATCCAATACTCCTTCACCTTGGGCGCAGCCTTCAGAAGCCGCTTGCGGTCTTGGCTGTAAACGAAACCATACTCATCAACATACCCTTCGGCAATTTCCTTTTCCAACGCCTCACTTCTCGTATTGTTATACGACCAGTTCCACAAATGCACCTTGAACTGATGGTCACATCGCTTCAAGGCATTGTCTATCTCATAGTCATCCACCGAATAAGGAACATCCAATTCTTCCATATCAGGACACCCCTTGAAAGCATCGGCAGCTATCCGATACACATCCTCCGGAATCCGATAGCGCTTCACATTGGGAGCCTTTACCAGCATCCTGCCATTTTCTATCACAGCATACACCGCACCAACTTCATCCGTCACGATTTCGTATGCGTCACGTCTTACTACCACATAGTCCTCAATGTACTTCCCATCAATAATATCACCCAGCCACATCCGTTCCACCTCCTGGCCATCCTCAATGCCAAGACTGTCGAAGGTCACAGGCATCCTGTCCTCCAGCATCTGTCTATAGTTCAGGCTGTACTTCTCGTCGCTGCTCATAGTACTTATACACTATCTCCTTGCCTATATACTCCACAAACTCCATCAAGCCCACGAAACTGCCCATCTCCAATTGGCCTTTCACAAACACCTCATACTCACGGTCAGCATCGTCCGACCACGTCACAGGCATTTTCATGAAGCCAAACTTCCTGTAGAACTGATCTTGCCGAGGCGAGAAAGCCGCCCTCGTCGTCAGCAAGCAAGGTCTTTCGAATTCCTCTGCCATCACTCTCAACCGACACGCCTCCGCCTCCCTATCCTCCTTGTCGGGAAAATCCACCACCAAGAAAACAACCTCTACATCATACTGGCACATCTGGTCATTCCTCACCAAATGCAGCGGCACGGCGTATGGCATGAGGACACCATCCACCTCTATCAATCTCGTCATAGGCACCTCTATCCCCTGTGCCCTGCAAAACTCCTCCAGTCTGTCCAGCATATCATTTAAACTATGCTTGTTGCCCATACCACCAAAGGAAATAAACTATTAGCGCCAGTATCCCGACACCTATAATGGTACCAACAAGTCTGCCAAGCAGAAACCTGAGATATTCGCCAAACGAATTGAACTCAAATATAAAACCGTTGAACTCCTTGAAAAACCTCATGTCATATATATTTTCTTCACAAACCAATAAGACAACGAAGGTGTACCCTCACGACGTTTGTACTGGGAAAGATCCACTTCAGTAACGATATGTAGCCCATACTGACCGTTCAGTCTCTCCGCCATCTCCTTGAACTTCTTCCCATGCCTGCAACTTCTATCCTGGCCTGTGTATGCCAAGTAGTAGTGAATCATTTCATGGACCAAGATGTCCGTAAACTGGCGCTCCGTAAAGTCATAATAGTCCGTAATAAAGATAATTGGGTCGTACACCGTCTTGTCAAGCCAGCCGCCAGTCGTATACTGGAAATAGCCGCACGTCCGAAAGGAATGTAACAAGTCAAACTGAGGGAAAAGCAACTTCCCCTCAAAATACTTCTCATTACACAGACAGAAAGCGTCAAGCATGTTCTCGAAATTGGCTACCATATAATTTTTTACCGATAAAGACAGACCAGTTAAATTGTCACCGTTTTTTATAACCACCACTTGACCGCACATAGCGAATGATGGGAGTGTTGTTGTTCCCCCAACTATATGAACCTGACACGCTGGCGGAACAATTATAACAACACTCTACAAAACCACCACAGATTGGCGGTTCCAAACTAAACACGACTGGATTGCCACAATTAGGGCATGTTACTGATACCGTCATATACTACATTATTTCGTATTTACTACAAATTGCTTCAAATCAAATCCATATTCAGCAAAAAGAGCATCAACTTCTGCAAAGTCTATATCCTCACGAAGCACGCCTGCAATGTAATTGATAATGACATAGGTTTGCATTATCTCGCGTGGGAACAGGTCTTTCACATGTCGCATATCATCCTCGCTTGTATAAGGATGAGCAGGTGAACATGCCAATTCAAAGTCCAAAAGTTCCAGTGCCCATGTATAATTCTGTTCGCTGATAGCATTGTGTAGGATATCGTGGTCATGCAGTACTCGCAGATTACGAATCAATACATTGGCAGCTATCAAGTGAGCTTTTTCATAACCACGTTCATTAAGTTTTTTCCACTTGGCAACTTCTGTACGTATTTCCTCTTGAGACATAAAGGCTGCATCGCAAATTCTATAAGGGCACTCTACATCATATTGCAACAGACACGGTTTTACTCGATGTCCATTGGGTAATGCCAATTCCACATCAAGTTCCAATACATATTCCATATGGTTGGTTTTTATGCCAAGAGCCCCTATCTCTTGTCCCATGATAAAGTCTCGCTCAGCATCCTGACGAAGTAATAAACCCCAAGTGCCATCAAAGAACTCACCTGTATGTAAGAAAGTATGTTGTGTATAGCAAAGCCCGTTGCCTTTACTTACAATGTAACGACCGTTTATCGTTTTACCAACAACAAAACTGCGCCCATGCAATGGACTAGGACAACACATCTCCTTATCTCCGTCTATTGAACGGATACAAGGAAAATAAGGGTCTATTCCTTCTGTTTTTCTAACTATACAGAAATCATGAATTACACTACAGTCTAGTTGCATACTCTGTTCATTATATCCAATATGTGCAATCGTTGTGCTTCTGCTTTTGCATCATCAATCAATTTGACAATCTTCACCTTATCTTCTGATGATATTTCTGGAATATTATCATCAGTAGTAAGATTTGTATTGCACAATCTGTCAAACAAACTCTTTATTTCATCAATTCGTGCCATAATAATTTTATTTTTATTAAACTAACAAAATGAGGATGGGCAGATTATTCCGCCCTATCCTCTTAAATCACAATCACTTAGCCATTACGCCACGCGATACCGCATCCATACTCAGAAGCCTTAGAGCAACCGCTCATAGAAACTACTTTTGATGCTGCGCTAACATTCAAATCTACTTTCATAGCTATAAATGTTTAGAGATTATAGTGATATTTCTTGGGGAACCACATTTACCCACCTACCTTTAATCTCGTATCGCTGTAATCATTCAGCGACATTTCTCGTTTTATCTCAATCGGAGCAAAATCTGGTAATTCGGCCAATCGCTCACGAAATGATTTTCCATTCAGGGGATCGTAGCCTTTCATCAGCTTTTGAGCCAACTCATATCGAATCTTTGCAACATAGCAATTCACTTCTGCTGCCTTCAATGGTGTACCGTGCTCAATGAAATTATTACCAGGACATAAGTTGCAATAATCACAATGGTCATAGCGCCCACATTCCTCATAATCATTGAGTGTCAAACTTCGCCAGTATGCCAATTCTTTACTCTCACCAACGATCTCTGAAACCGATTTCTCTTTCAAGTTGCCAAATAGCGTATGGAAAGCACAACAAGGGATGAGATTCCCTTCTGGAGTTATACAAAAAGAATTATCACCAGCGCCACAAGGATTATCGTCCATCGGTTTTGACTGCCCACCATAGTTTGGCGCTTCTTTGCCAACATACAATGTGATGTTATCATCGCGCAGAACGATTTCGAGTTGTTCTGGTGTCATGCGCAGATACTTACTGACACACGTATCGCCTTCAATAGAGTCCGTCAAGTTAATCTCAAACTGAGGAACTGCACCATATTCTTTGGCAATATCAGCCACCATATAATATGACTTTACATTAGGCCGCATCACGCAACATTTCAAATTCATCGGAACTCCTAATTCTGAAAGTTGACGAACAACAGACATCGACTTATCCCATGAGCCTTTGATACGCGTAATATAGTCATGTACTTCTGGGATGCCACTATAAATGGAAACCCCAACCAAACGGGGATAATAATTAGCCAAGCGCTCCACATTATTGACTATTGCTTGTCCGTTAGTGAACACGTCGAACGCTACACCTTTATTATATAGGTATTCTATCAATTCCCACGCAAAAGACTTCGAGAAAGGGTCACCACCAGTCAAGCAGACTTTAACCAAGCCTAAATCATGTAGTTCGTCAATGATGCGTTTGTAGTCATCAAGCGTCAGTTCATCCCTGTCTCCACGTGTGCAGACTTCTTCGTCATTGCGCGTTGCCCCCTCATTATAACAATGGATACACTTCTCGCTACAACGGTAGGTTAGTTCAAACATGACGCTAGTTATACCACCAACCTTTTCCGTATAAAGTCGTTCAGCATTGGATATGGCGTATGGCAGTTTCTCTTGAGTTGTACGCTCAACTGTTTGCTGTTGTTTACAGTTATATTCACTTACTCGACTGCGATAGTCGGCAATCATTTCCCCTGTCGGCAACACAGATGAGATGATGCCCATTTGCTCCAACTGTTCAAAAAATGGCACAAGGCTTTCCATTGCTATATTCAGTTTTGCAGAAATGTCATCAAGGTTCAACTTGCCATTACGTGGAACGGCAATAATCTCACCAATCACCATTGCAGAATAACTCTCGAAGAAATAGCTCATGCCAGTAATCAAGTTGTAATAGATTGCTGCCTGTGCCTTCTCATTGTATCTTCCACAAGTCCATATTGGGCGGTAATAAGTTTTATTCATTTTCGTTTACCTCCTAACTTTTCCAAGTTGTCCATCGCATCCATCGTGCCATTCATGGCTTCAATGAAATGCTCGATGTAGATTTGCTTTAGTTTCTTTTCTTCTGCATTGGTAGGTGCATGATATTCCCTGTCGTACTCATCTCCGGCCATTTGCTCAAACATTTCGGTTACTTTATCATCCATGCCATCAACATAATCGGCTAAGTCAAGCATATTAGAAAATTCTTCATTACTTGCTCCGGCCATGCCAAACATGGATCCTTTCTTGTAGCCAGCATTTGCTACCTCTTGTTCTTTTGGCGACAACTTTGGTTCCTGTTTGTCTTTTTCTTTTTCGCTCTTATCCATTGAGGATTCTTTTGTGTTTCCAGATTTGTCAGTTGTTTTAGGTTCTGCCTTTTTCTCTACTGTTTGCTCGGTCGTGTTTTCATCTGAGCTTGCCAATACGCCAATGATTACAAAAGGAATAATGAGTGATGTGGCAAAAACTGCCCATCCGTATTTTGCATCAAGTTGCCTCATAAATAAGCAGAAGATTGCTGCCATTAAAGCTATGCATACAACAATTAGTAGATACCAACTGTCAATAATTCCGCCAAAAAAGCAAAATAGTAACCATACTAAAGCGACTCCAAGGGCTATTTTTTGTCCCTTGCTCAAACTACGGGGTGTCTCTGATTCCATGTTGAATACTGTTTCTTTAGTTATTAATAATGTTCTATGTAAAAGAAGGTGTGAGCCTTTCAGTCTATCCTACCGAAGGCTCTGGTAAAACCTGTAAAGAGATATAAGAAACAGCCCACACCCTTGGAGGACATATAGGATGCAAGCCAATGATGGCTACACAAGGAATATTCCAACCAAGGAGGGAACGTGTTCACTCCACATCTGCTTTACGTTAAAGTTTACCAGACTTTTCGGTACAGATGAAAGCTAAACGCTTCCTACTATGTCTGCGGCGGTCCTTCCGCCACGAGTGCAAAGATAAGCATTTATTTTGAAACGACGTTCACTGTGAGCTGTATTTTTTTGCAAAAGTACGCATTTTTTTCAAAATACGCTCTTATTATCGTCTTTTTCTCACCCAAAACAGACTGACTATTTCAGCGTCTGGGTCTGGACAGAGCCACCTGTCGAGGTGAAGGTCATCTTGGGGCCGTCATAGTTCTTGGGATAGACCACACAAATGTCTCCCGTACCTTCCCAAATCTCTACTCCTCCCTCAAGTCCTTTCTGGGTGAGTGAGCCGTTATACCAGATCATCACTTTTCCATGGGAAAGGCAATTGGAGGGTTGGCTACCTTTAAAACTGGCTGTGCCGTAAGTCCAGTCAGCCATTGCAGTCATCAGCATACCGCAGAACACAAATAGAATCGCTAATCTTTTCATCATCATTTTGTTTTTAATTGTTCGACATTCTTTTTCGGCTGCGAAGGTAAGAAATAAAAATGAGAAATGGAAGGAACGGCGCGACCATTTCTTCCATTTCACAAATATTGGCTTAACTGTGACTTTGAGAGTAAGCCTCCACTTCCTTTCTGATTTTGTCCTTTACAACTTCCCAATCAATGTTTTCAAACATATATGGCATTGGCTGTGGGTCTGCATCTGCGAAATAGGACATGCTTAACAATGCCCTGTATTCTGACCCATCGGCGTATTTGGTCAGATACATTTTCAGAAGTTCCTCAAATGAGAAATGCCGCAACAGGAAAAACACATCTATGAAGTCCTTCTTTGTTCCACGCCCAATAATAGCGTTGACTTTCATGGCACCAATATCCTTATTTGAGGCTAGTCTTATTCCGTCTTCGATGATTGGGTCACCTATCCAAGGATAATCATAATTGACGATGTCGACTTTTATGCCATTCAGCATATATGCTTTGATACGTTTGGTGCAACTGCGACGGACAACCTCATCAATGCTGTTTGACAGATATTGCGTTAGTTCGTCAACATCTTCAGTTGTATGCCCAAAGAAGTCAAGGTCAACAGAACGGCGATGCCCATACTGCAGGGCAAGTGCAGTACCACCTACAAGACGCATTTGCCCTAATATGGGCAAGCGCATTAATGTCTTTAGGAGTTCCAGAGTGTCGGGGTAGACTGTCTGAAGTGATAGCATCGGTAATCTTCTTCCTTTGTATGTGATATGGTGCAGATGAATGAAAGACAAACAGGATCGAGTGTGCGCATCTTCTTACACTCTTCGACGATGCGATTAAGTCCATAATATCTGTAAATAATCCGCCAGTCGTCCATCTGGCCATGCTCGAGTACACGCTGAATGATATATGCAGGATAATCGTCCATCGTCAATTGAGACGTATCCACGTCCCAGAACAGATTTTTGCTGAACTTCTCAATATAATCCCTATGATTCACTATCCATATTATTATAACGTCGGCAAAGTTAAACATTTATTTCCATACGGCGTTCATAGTGAGCCGTATTTTTTGCATTTTTTATTGCTTATGACTATTTACGGCAGTTTATTGCCATTGACAAACGCGCGGTGCTCTAAAGCCTCCTTGTATTTTCGTGTGTAGGAACTGACAGGGTTCATGGGGCTTTTATACAACGGACGAAACCACTCATCGGCCTCTATTTGCTCTCTCGCCCTTTCAATGATTTCCTGATAACGCCGTAAATAGGAAATATGTGAGGGATACCTTTGGAAGTTGGCCGTATCGTCAAGGAAAGCATTTGCTTCTCTGTAGTATTCGTCCAATTGACGCTTGTAACGTTCAAACTCTTCAGATGTGGCGATATGCAGGTGGGGTTGACTTAGGAAAGCTTTCTCTTCCTCAGACAGTTCACTCTTAATGGGACCTAACACTTCTGGAGTCGTTCCCCGCTGCTCTATTGTAGCTTTTTCTTGCTGTTCTATCGGGGCAGTTTCCCGCTGCTCTATCGAGGCTGTTTCTTGCTGCTCTATTGGGGGTATTTCTTCCTTATTATGCTCAACAGGTTGAACATGTTCTCTCACTATAATGGTTTCGGACTTTTCCATGATGATTTCCGTCTGAGGTTCAGCGACTTCCACTGGTTGCTGTTCCCTACCGGTAAATATGAAATAGCCAATGGACATCACAACAACGAGGAGCATGAGAACGGGCCAGAAAAAGTGTGTCCTTCTGGCAGACAGGGCATCTTGCAAGTCTGAGATGGTCTGATAGCGGGCCGCAGGGTCAGGAGCGGTACAACGGACTATCACCTTATTATATTTAAGATGGTCTGGAAGACATTCGAGGATTCTGCCAATGGCATAGATGTCTGTGCGGATGTCAACCACCCCATTCGTCAGTTGCTCCGGGGCTGCAAAGGCATCGGTATGGCCTGTGGTATCAGGGAAGGCATCGGTATAGCAGCAGCCAAGGTCGATGAGTTTGACATCACTATTGATGCAGGTAAGGAGAATATTGTCTGGCTTCAGATCAAGATGGAGAACCTGATGGCTGTGGAGATAACCGACAGCTTCCAGCAGCTGGCGAACGAACTTGTCGGCATTCTTCTGTTTTCGGAAATAATCGGGTTGGGTGGCCAGGCGTTGTGTGAGATTCTCCCCATCGACATACTCCATCAGGATGCTGTCACCATCGAGCGAGATATAACGCACCAAATTAGGATGCTCCAGGCGATAGCCCGTCTCGAACTCTTTGCGCAGTGCTTCTTGAAAACGGATGTCGCCTCTATATTCTGCCTTCAAACGTTTCAGGAAGTGCAGTTTTCCATAGAGCTTGACGCGAAAGGTGTCACAGGTGGCTCCTTGTGTTTCCAACTGTTCAACTGCCTCAAAACGAGACCCACTATCTGAAAACTGTGAAGACTCCACTGAATGAATTGATAATTGACAGTTAGCTTTTAACAACAATTGAAGACAGACCAGAGACGCGGCCAGCTGTGAACTGCCCCAAAGACTCACCCTTGCGCCATACCTGCATGACCAGGAGAGGGTGATGGAGTATGAAGTTAAGAATCTCTACTTCATCGTCATTCCGCAGTTTGCTGTTCAGACTCTGTACTACCCTGTAGCGATTGCCACCTAAATAAGAAAACACCACTTGACGGTCAGGAAGATATGTGATTTCCACCTTGCAGCCAACCTGCAAGTCGGCAGAGCGGATTTCATCGTCGGAACCGTTGAAGTCGGAGTTGCCATTATCTTCAATCTCAATCAGTTCCTCCCAGTGGGCAAAGCCTAAATAGTGGGCAATGACATCGAGCGTCGTGGTGTGAGGAGAACGTTCATCTTGGGCAAATCCCAATAAACGCTTCAGCGTGGTTGCACCGATGCGCACGCCAGTTTTACTCTGTATGTCGAGTGACAATAGTTCGCAGTCAGAAGGTATGCGCAACTCGTTTCCAGACTTGCGCTTCAATTGTTCAATGATGTGAAACGGTAGTTTCATCAGCTGTCATTCCCACTCGATAATATATTTAGACTGAATATCAATAACTTGCGTTATATCTGTCGCTCTCAGTGGTCGTTTTTGGGGGTCGTATTCTCTCATTTTGTCCATGCTCATTATCAATAACTTATGCAAAAGTAGGCATTTTGTTTTGAATTGAAAAGAAATCGGCCAGCAAAACAACATCATTTAACAGACGGCCACCCCTACATATATTATAATAAGATGTGTAACCTCGTGTCGCTCTCTGTGAATTGCAATTCACCACATCAAAAGTCTCATTGGCGAAAATTCCTGAGGACCAATTGGGTGAAATGCTGAGGCCATCCCTTCACTTGTTACGCTTCTAACTCCACCTTGACCGAAGGGAACAGTCCGAAACGGTGGTACACTTGTTCAATGATGGTGGTCAACTCGGCTATAGTCACACACTCGTTAGCCTCAACCTCAAAGACTACAAGCGCATCATGGAGATTAACCACTCTGTAGCCTCGATTCCAACACTCTTTGAGTATCAGACGGAACAGCAGACTTTCGGCTTTCATCATCGTATGGGGCAGCTTATCGTCTGTGCTCACTTTCATGGCTCGTATCACCTTCCACACATTAGGGTACTTCCGTATGAACGCCTTACAAAACTTACTAACGTAACTGTCGGTGATGTGACTGTAGAACACTTGGGCGAACACTCGCTTCTTCACCTCGCTACGTTCCATGTCACCAAACTCTGACACGAAATCATCGTAGAACGTTCCTCGCTGGGTCTTGATGATGTACTCCAGTACGTCTAATGGCACATCTATCTCATTATGTTTCAGTATGTTGCTAACAAATTCCACATCATAATGATATTGGGCTTTAGCCTCTCTGATTATATTTGAAGGAATAGAATAATATTTAACAAGATAATGATTCAATAATAAAGGATGAGAATTGGATATGTCAAGTTCATATTTGATATTGAAGAACTCACGCAGTGAGCGAGGCAACGAGGTTAGATGATGGTAGATACGACCTTGCTCGTCTATCTTGTATATCCTTATATCACTCTCTTTGAAATCATCAATACAACTTCGATGATATTGGTAACTGTGAGTTTGTTTGTCGGCAATGGTCTCGTCAATGTAAACAAGTGCATCGTCTTTCCTCGTCAGTCGCAAACAAGTCAGCGACTCCATATATTTACGTGTGAACGGTGTGACCTCTACTTGTTCAAACTTCTTTCTCCTATCAGCCTCAACCCTCGCCCACTTGATAAACTTCACATTGTGACTTGTCATATAGCCAATGTTCCATTTCATCAGTGTGATGGTCGTGGAATGTTTGCCGACTGAATAAGTGCCGATGTGAATGATGCCCAGATATGACAAGTTCAGCTGCATATCGTTCCAATGGTCGTGAAAGATGTGGTCACGGTAAAACTGAGCGTTGAGGTGACAATGCCCCTCGTCACTCTGTTTGCAACGTGTGATGATAACGTGCAATAAGTATTGATACTTGTGCATGAGAATGGTCTTAGACGGTTTCCTCTTACCGTCACTGAAGGACAAGATATGTCGCTCACAAATGGTTTCAAGCGGTATGTCCTTCAAGTATGCAATGATGATTTTCAGTGTATTTTTCTTCATAATGTTATCCCTTTGGGCAAATATATCAAAATAAATTGTAAAAAGCAAATCTTTTCACCATTATTATGATATTTATTGAATAGAAGTAAACTCATTTCTACTTCATATAAATATATGGAAGATAACAAAAGTATCAAACAGCGACCTTCAAGGCAAGGAGCAAACAACCCAATGTGGGGAAGAAAGCACAGTGATGAGGCTCGTAGAAAGCAGAGCGAGGCGGCAAAGAAAAGACATCAGCAGTACCAGCAGTGGAAGGACAACCAAGCCCATATAACAATGGATGAATTTCTCGGTAGTCAGCCCATGAGGGAGTACATCAGCAGTTTAATAAGAGAACAAATCGACAAAATGATATGGAAGGAGTAAGACAGCAGTACATCGACATGGTGGGGCGGTTTAAGGAACAGTCCAAACGCAGCGTAACACGTATCAAGATGATATTGGCTTTCACAAGTTGGTACAGACAAAAGCAAGATACACTCACCGAAGAAGAAAAAGAGTACCTACAGAGCAACATCTGTCAAATACGTGAAAGTGAGTACCACTTCTAAAACAAACACGGTAAGTAAAGCCACTTGTGAAGCCTCAATGTTGCACAAGTCCTTTATTTATGGGCGTTTCAGCACTTAACCAGTGCAAAAAACAACGGTTTTCCGTCTCTATCTTCACTCAACTTGTTCAGATTTGCGGATGCCTCTGCCACCACTCTTAGACAAAAGTACACCCTTGCGGATGATACACTTCTTGTTTTGGTAGGGGTGTTCACTCGTCAAACCGTAGTTACGCAGGCTCGCATAAGTAATGCCAAGTTCCTCGCTCGTGTAGAACTCGTACATGTTGGCAACTGAGCCGTAGTAGTGGTGTTCACCGTTTATCTCCAAGTGAATGACCGTTCTTTCTTTCTCCATCTTACTCGAATTTTGTGCAAAGGTAGTCAAAATATTGCAAATACCAAATAAATGCAACCTTTTTAACTGGGTTTAACGCTAAAAAGTTGCATATATTGAATAAATGTCGTACCTTTGTACCGTGATTAGTAAACAACATGTCAAACTTCAAAATTCATACGACAATGATACAAGCATTAGCAATCAGCAGCAGCACAGTAGTAAGGGCAACCGTTATCGCCCAGCGTACCAACAGTGAGGAAATCGGCATCATCAAGGCCATGATGATTGCACAGTTGAAAGAAAAACTCGCCAACGGTGTGGCTCACTTCATCTTCATCAAGAAGAACGGAGAAGTTCGTGAGGCATGGGGAACAACAAGCCCTTCACTCGCTCAGAAGCACATCAACGGCAACGGCATCAGCCGTGAGTGTTACAACACAACAGCCTACTTCGACATCGAAAAAGGTGGGTGGCGGTCACTCAGATGGGAGAGCATCGTCAAGGTGTTTTGAGGTCAAGGAGGGGTAACACCCTACACCTCAAATGTACTCAAAAAATGAGGTGTTATCAAAAAACTCAAATTTATCGGTCAACAAGTTCAATATGTGATAAAAGACATATCATCAGATTTATCAAAGACTAATATGAAAACAGCAGTTATCTACTCTCGCACAAGTTCAAGCGGCTACCAAGTCAACCGCCAAGACACAACAAGACAAGTGGCAGACCTCAAAGCGTATGCCAAGTATGCACAAATGGAAGTGGTGAAGGTGTACGAGGAACATGTCAGCGGTGCAAGCAAACAGAAGCCTACACTTGTTGAGGCTATCGACTACTGCAAACGTGAACATGTTGACACATTACTCGTCAGTGAGTTGAGCCGTGTGGGTCGTAACGCTTTCGAGGTACTTGCAACGGTGAAGGATTTGGTTGACAATAAGATTAACTTGTTCATGCAGAAGGAACAATTGACCCTACTCGATGAAAAAGGTGAGCCAACACTCTTTGCACCGATTATGATTGCAACACTCTCAACATGTGCCCAGTTGGAGCGTGACAGCATCAGTTTTCGCCTCAACAGCGGACGAAAGCAGTACGTTGAGAATGGCGGTCAGTTAGGACGTAAGAAGGGAAGCGTCAAGACACGTGAGCAGAAAGAAAAAGAGTACAAAGAAGTGCTCACCTACCTACGCAAAGACTACTCCATCCGTGTGACTGCAAAGCTATGCAATGTCAGCGTTGCAACCGTTCAACGGCTCAAAACAGAGTTTGAACTATGACTAATAGACAACAATTTGCTAAATTTTTTTAAAACATCAATGTATTGAGCGTTCTTCCAGAAAAAATGCGTACCTTTGTAGTGCAGTTCTGAAAAGGGCTGTGACATATTGAGAAAGCGCATTTCGCTTATTCTGACCGTGTGAACTTGGACACTTCACATTCAGCCGCAAAGCTGATGCTAAATCAGAATAATGGGAAGAACGCTCTCTTGGTTTGTATTCCGTATGCCACGAAATACATCCAAGTGGGGCTTGTTCATTCTCCTTATCTGTTTAGCAAGGGAGTCCAAGCCCTACACGGAAGATAAAGCAGATGGAGGCTCCACTTTTTATATATGCCAACGGTATCACTTATTATCCGCACTAATTGAGCCAAAGGTGCAAAAGTTGTTTGGATGGCTCAGTCATGCCAACATCGTACAAACAAGTGGGTCACTTCTGAGGTAGCCATGGGAGTTCTTTTCCTTGCATCTGGTAGTGCCATCTACTTGTTATTCAGAAGTAAGGCTCTCAACATCTACCAATGGTGTTCTGCATTGGGGTTATCCAGCATGATTGACTCACTCCGCAACTGTGTTCAAGATTGGAACATATCGGAGTTCGTGAAGTTCAGTCTCCCAGATGGTCTTTACTGTGCCGCCTATATTCTTATCATTGATGCAATTTGGAACAACGACAAACGTATTATCAAGAACATTATCATATCACTTGTACCATTCGTCGCTATCAGTAATGAAGTGTTACAATACTTTGAATTAGTAAAGGGTACATTCGACATATACGACTTAACATGTTATGCCATCCCTCCACTTGCTTACATGTCGCAACAATTATCAAATAACAACATGTTTAATTCTTTAAAACAAAAATGCGTATGAAAAAGTATTATTTTACATTGGCCACATTAGCACTTTTTGCCATTGGTTTTGCAGCATCAGATGAACAAAAAACTGATGAAGATTCAGGCTCTTCAACTCAGACCGAACAAACTCAAGAGACCAAGCATACTCAGAAGGACTCACCTGAACCAAAAGAAAAAAGTGCTTCAGAGATTAAACAAGAAAAAATCCAAAGTGTTCTGAAAGATGCTGAGAGAAGAGCTAATCTCTGTCCTGAATCACAGTATTCATTTGCAGAAAAAGATTGTGAGAGTGCATATATATACGATTTTGGAACGCCTTCATCAGAAGAAGATTACGAAATGTACAAGCTATTCAAAGACAAATTTATGGAAATTTGGAATAATAAGCAAAAAGCAAAAGAAAGAATGCGTAACCTTTAATTTTGGCCTCCGAGACGAATTCCTCTCTTTATGCGATAAATAATAATTGGTTTCCCCACTGGGTTCATAACACTAAAAATATTGATTAAATGGGAAGAACGCGTCCACTAACACGTTCATTGTGAGACGAATAGTGTTGGTCTTAAGATTAACATCATCATTTATAGAATAAACTGAGGCGGGTCGGGTACGGCTACCTCAGTTTGTTTTCAAGTTCAGCTATCTCCTTGTCGTACTTCGCCCGCTCTGCCTCGTACTCCTTCTGACGTTGTGAGCGTTGGAGTTTGAGACGTTCAAGATGCCTACGGTTATTATCCTCAACAAGTTTAACACACTTGTCACAGTAGCCGTCTAACAAGTCACTGAAAGCCTTGATTTTCTTCTCGTCAGTCCAGAGTTTTTTGTCAACACACTCCAACCCTTCAAGTATCTCTCGGTACTGTTTGTAATACTCCAAGGCTTTAAGACGTTCACCTTTTTTACCCTCGTTTATCTCTCTCAAGTAGCGTTGAGCACACTTGTAACGAGCATCCACATTCTCTTTACGTTCGAGGTATTCAACTTGTTCCTTACTAAAGCTCTTGTACATGTTCTTCATCATTACGAGCTTGTCATCCTTAGTTAATCTTTTTGACATTTTTGTTTATAGTTTTAAGTAAATAAATAAAAGAACTAATTGTAAACAACATGTTTACATGTGCAAGAGTATAGAAAAAATATTTAAGTTCCAAATTTTAACAACACAAATTAACAAATCAAGCCCAAATTTCCGAAGAAACTTGGACTTGTTCTGTGTTTTGCCTACACAAGTGGGGGTTGAGGCTACTTGAAGAACTGTTGCATCAGTTGGGCGTTTTCCTCTCTCGTTACCTTGATATACTTCATGAAGTTTGCCTCGGTTGTGTGGCCAGTCAACTTCATTATACTAATGGTGGGGGCGCCTTTCAAATATAGGTTGGTGGCGAAACTTCTACGTGCCGTATGACACTTGATTAACTGATACTTCTTATACTTGATGCTTGTCACCTTGCCGCCTCGATTCTCCTTGATGATTACTTCATCGTTAATCTCGGCAAGGCGGCCTAACTCCTTCAGATGCTCATTGAAACGTGACTTGTCACGCATCTTTGGGAACTTACCTTCATACTTGGCGTACAGTTCCTTAATGTAGCGGTGCATGGGAATCTTCACCTTCTCGGAGGTCTTTTCTGTTACAACGGTAATGGTTGGCTCTGTAGCCTCAACATCAAACAAAGCCTTCTCCAAGTGATTGAGGTCGCTCTGTCTGAGCCCAGTCCAACAACCTATTATAAAGAGGTCTCTCGTTTCCTCTATCGTACTCTTTGCGTCAATGAAGCCCTTACTTTTCAGCGTAGGAATATCTAAGGTGTATAGACGTGATATTTCATCCTCAGTCAAGTAGATGTTATCAACCTCGTCTGACTTACTGATATATGACTTGAAGGTATCATCTTTTATCAAGCCTTGACGTGCAGCATCATTCAGCCACACTTTCAGCACAGAGAAAGACGCTGGTATTGTGTTACTGCTATAGTTCTTGCTCTTATATGCCCAATTTATGAAAACCTCTTGAAACTGCCTATCAAACACTGAGAAATCATCCTTTATATACTTCTCTTCAAAGAATGACCGAAACCGTTTAAGTACCGTTTTATGATGTCCGATGGTACGGTCAGCAATAAATTTTCTTGTGCGTGGGTCAACCCTCTTATGCATATTGTCAACATACGACTGAAAAAAAAGCAAGGGCGTAATACTTTTCTTTTCTTCTTCCTTACGTTCTCCCTCTATCAAATCATCAATGACACGTTGAATACTATCTTTCAAATATTCAGCAGTACCGAAATAAGATGGGTCGTTACCATCAAAGCCATGACGTGACTCAAAGAACTTGTGAATACCATTGTCTAACGCATCCAAGAACTTGTTTACCTTGCGGCTCATTCTGTTTACACGGTCAGCAAAGTTAGACGAAGTAACACAACGTTGACTCTCGCTATCCCATGTCTTAACATAAACATACTGTTTGGTGGAAATCTTGAAACGTTTTTTGTGGTAGCCAATCAAATACACCAGCGTTAATTCTTCTGACTTGTCTTTCAGATTGTAGTTCAAATTGATTTTTCCCTTCTTGTTTGCCATATCTTTCTTATTTAACTGGTGCAAAGGTACGAAATAAAATTGGAACTACCAAATCTCAGGGGTCGTAAGGGGTCATATTTAGGGGTCGTATTCGACCACTTTGTACAAAAAGACCACTACTTTGATAATCAAACGATTAACCAAAATAGTGGTCTAATTAAATGATTTACAATGAATTTATAATATTCTTCTCAGCATTCAAAAGAGTTTCATTTCATTCCCACTCAATCGTTGCGGGCGGCTTCGATGAGATGTCGTAGCAGACGCGGTTGACGCCGCGCACCTTGTTTATTATTTCGTTTGATACCTTGGCCATGAAGTCGTAGGGCAGGTGGGCCCAGTCGGCCGTCATGGCGTCGGTCGAAGTAACTGCACGCAGGGCCACGGGGTGCTCATAGGTGCGCTCGTCGCCCATCACGCCCACCGAGCGGACAGTGGAGAGCAGGATGACGCCTGCCTGCCACACCTTATTATACAGCGTCTCGCCGTCGGTGTCGACATACTCGCGCAGTCCGCGGATGTAGATGTCGTCGGCGTCCTGCAGTATGCGCACCTTCTCGGGCGTGATGTCGCCCAGGATGCGGACGGCCAAGCCGGGACCCGGGAAGGGATGTCGGGTAATCAGGTGCTCGGGCATACCAAGCTGACGCCCAACGCGGCGCACCTCGTCCTTAAAGAGCCACTTCAGCGGCTCGCAGAGCTGCAGGTTCATCTCCTTGGGCAGTCCGCCGACGTTGTGATGGCTCTTGATGACCTTGCCCGTAATGTTCAGGCTCTCGATGCGGTCAGGGTAGATGGTGCCTTGGGCCAGCCAGCGGCAAGCCCCCCCTACTGCCCCCGAGGGGGCTTCATTAGATTCTGCTATGATTTTCTTGGCTTCGGCATTGAACACCTCTACAAAGTCGCGGCCAATAATCTTGCGCTTCTGCTCAGGCTCGGTGACACCGGCGAGGTCGGCGAAGAACTTCTCTGAGGCATCGACGCCGATGACGTTCAGGCCCAGCACCTTATAGTCCTCCATCACCTGCTGGAACTCGTTCTTGCGCAGCATGCCGTGATCGACGAAGATACAGGTGAGACGGTCGCCGATGGCTCGGTTCAGCAGCACGGCAGCTACTGAGGAGTCGACGCCGCCGCTCAGACCTAAGATCACCCTATCCTGCCCTAACGTCTCCTTCAGCTCGGTGACGGTGGAGTCTACGAACGAGGCTGCGCTCCACTCCTGACGAGAGCCGCAGATGTCGACCACAAAGTTCTTCAGGAGAAGAGTACCCTGAAGGCTATGGAACACCTCAGGATGAAACTGCACGGCCCACACTGGTTGAGAGGTAGAGGCAAAGGCTGCGTTTCTCACATCATGTGTCGAACCAATCACCTCAAAGCCCTCGGGGATGGCGGTGATGGTGTCGCCGTGACTCATCCAGACCTGAGAACCTCTGTCGAAGCCTTTGAAGAGCGGATTGTAGAGGTTGATGGTCTCGAGGTTGGCACGCCCGTACTCACGGCTGTCGGCCTTCTCGACGCGGCCGCCCAGCGTGTGTGAAATGAACTGCGCGCCGTAGCAGATGCCCAGCACCGGCAGACGGCCCACAAACTGCGACAGGTCGACCTTGAACGCCTCGGGGTCGTGAACCGAGTAGGGCGAGCCGCTCAGTATGACGCCGATGACCGTCGGGTCGTCCTTCGGGAACTTGTTGTAGGGCACTATCTCGCAGAAGGTGTCCAGCTCGCGCACACGGCGGCCAATGAGCTGCGTCGTCTGCGAGCCAAAGTCCAGAATGATGATCTTTTGCATATTCTATAGTTGTTTGATAAATTCGTTTGCCTGGTCCAGCGTGCCGAGCTTGCCTACGTCGAGTATCCGCAGGTCGTCCTTCAGCAGCCCCACGACGCGGGAGCGGTGACAGACCGACAGGTAGAAGTCCATGATGCTGAAGCGGTCGGGGAACCGCTCCATCAGCGGGAACAGCCTCGGCGACAGCGAGTGAATGCCTGAGAAGGCAAACACGTTGAGCGGCTCGCCGTGCTGCGACAGTCCGGTGCGCCTGACATACTCGTAGGGCGACTTCACCTCGCCCGTGGCCGTGTTCTTCCACCCCATCAGGCGCATGGCGTTGTCGAACATCAGGTAGCGCTGCGTCGTGCGGCGGCTCACCAGCAGCACGGCGTCCTCGTCGTCCAGATGGCGGCGGCGCAGCCAGTCGAAGTCCACGTTGTCGAGAATGTCGACGTTGTGAATCAGTACCGGCTCGTCGGGGTCGAACAGTGCCTGCGCCTTCTTCAGGGCGCCACCCGTCTCGAGCAGCTGCTCCGTCTCGTCCGATATGCGGATGTCGATGCCGAAGTTGTCGTTCGCGGCCAGGTAGTCCACAATCTGCTGTGCAAAGTGGTGGACGTTCACCACGACGCGCTCATAGCCAGCCGCCCGCAGCTTCATCACCACGTGCCAGAGCAGGGGCTGTCCCCCCACCCTGACCAGCGCCTTGGGCATGCTGTCGGTCAGCGGTTTCAGACGGGTTCCCAGTCCCGCCGCTAATATCATCGCCTGCTTCATTTTCCTGACGTTTCTGTATTGACAGCGCAAAAGTACGAAAAAAGAGCGACTCCTCCAAAAGAATTGTCGCTTTTTAAGAAAGAAAAATCGCAAGTTGCTGTGATTGCAGCCTCTTGCGATTATCTTCTTTTGTGATTCCGGCGGGATTCAAACCCACAACCTTCTGATCCGTAGTCAGATGCTCTATTCAGTTGAGCTACGGAACCTCCGCTTTCTGATTTGCGGGTGCAAAGGTACGCACTTTTTTTGAACCTGCCAAATTTTTCGCTGACTTTTTTCAAAAAAAACTTCAATAACGCCCCCAACAAGCCCCAAAACGCCCGATTTCAACGCAAAAACCACCCCTCCAGAGTCAATTCCCCTCCTGAGTCAGAAGCCCCCCAAAATTTCCCTCCTGAGTCAGGAAAGGCTACGGGTAGGCGAGCTTGCTCGGGCGCTCGGCCCACGGGGACGCTTTGCTTGCAAAGAATGGGGCCAGGGGTGGTCTGAAGAAGCGCAAAAGACATACGACCGTTCAGACCCCTCCTAACCTCCCCTGATCAGGGGAGGAATACACCTATGCCGACGCTTCGTTCATACAGTTTTATGAGTATTTATTTTGCCGTTTCGTTTTTTTTGCCTACTTTTGCAGCGGTAATCATTTTATGACAGAAGTTATGACAGCAGTACAACTTAACGCAATGAACGACCCTACGCTGATGACCAAGGAGGAGTTCTTCCAGATGATTGACGAAGCCAAGAAGGGACCTTCGAAAAGGTTTGAAAGCGTAGAAGAGCTTGACCGATACATCAGTAGGGGTCGATGATAGCAGCACCTCATCGCAAGTCTGGCCATAGTTCTCAATATCATAAGTTGTTTCGAAAGAGATATGAAAAATAAAAGCCACTCAAAAGTGGCTTTTAAATGGAGTAGTGTCGATCAAGGCTTGCTCCCCGCACTCAGCGGCGTAGTCAAAACTATTGTTCTGACGGGGCAAAGTTACGAACTTTTCTTGGAACTTCCAAATTTTTCCACGATTATTTTCGTCAATCAAGCTAAATTGAGAAGTAGAACTTGAAGAGGACAGCACATGTTCCATTTTGGAACACAAGTTCCGCCAATGCGCTAAAAGAAGAATGGGCTGATGAGGTGGTATTCGCAAAATTTGAGAACACCACCCAACATGGTGCTATCGAGGGCACCGTTCAGACCCCTCCTAACCTCCCCTGATCAGGGGAGGAATTGTCCGCCGCGGATTCCCCTCCTGAGCTCAGGAAGGGAATTTCTACTTCAGCTTCTCAATCAGTTCCTCGATTGAGCAGCAGACGGTGCTGAACAGCTTGTACATCAGTTCCGGCTCCTGCCGTTCAGGGATGTAGGCAATCGTCGTGCGCCCTCTGCCTGCAAACCAGCCCGCTTCCGTATGGGCACTTCTCCCGCAGGGCAGAACCAGCACACACGTATCGCAAGCCAAAACGCAGAAACAGCGGAACACGGCCAAGTTTGGAGTTCTTCCTGATACTATCAGTGTAGCTATTCCTCAAACTTCATTCCTCTGGTTCTGCCGCTATCCCATACTGTTGTAAGGACATCTCCTTGGCAATTGGCTGTGCAGCCTCTCTAACCATTGGCGTATATGCTTCAACGACATGACGCCAATCATTCGGCGACATGTCTGGATAACGCTCACCATACAGTTCTATGGCTTCACGCCTTAAGTCTTCATCGCTAATAGCAGCATCCATTTGGAGGCGCTGATAGATAAGATTACGAATATCACTGTCATCCTCGATATTCTCCAATTTGCGGACACCAAAAGTTTCGTTCTCCTTGAAATTCTCAACCTGGTCCATCACCTCGCGGAATACCTCAGGCGTGTACTGTGGTGGATAACCATTTTTGACGAGACAAATCTTGATTTTCTTCTTTAGGTCTTCTCGTACAATCGTATTATTCAGCCAATCTGCGTATGACGACTTGGCATCAATAAGGTCTTTTATCTTACGGGCAAGGCTTTTGCATTTTTCATTGACAACAACGCCATCCACATTCTTGTCTTCACCATATTCAAAGTTGTATTGATCACGCAGGTGAATCAGAATATCATAGAACGCCTTTTCCTCAAATGTGAGTCCTAACTTCCTGAAGCTTTCACGATCAGCTTTCAGCCCATTGAGAATCTTAAGGGCTTCGTCCATCGCCTTTTTGATAATATCCTCGGCAGCATGCTCCTGAGTGGCGCCAGCCTCTTGTTCAGACAAGAATTTACGCCGCTCATGATACAGTTTGATAGTCTCTTCCATCATCTCTTGGAACTTCTTTGAAGCCACCTGATTGGTCTTGCCATACTCCGTTATCTGCTGACGTAGCAACTTGATGAGCATTTCCAGTTTAGAGGCAGGCATCTTGATATCAGACAATCGCTCTGTGAATTCAGGGCCAAAGATATCCATCTCTTCACCCTCTTCCAGAATGCTTTCCACATTATTATATTTCAAAGCCTCCTCCACCATCTTTGCCACCCGCTTATTCATCGTGTCAGTATCAGGTGCATCCGTTCCGTTCATCTTATACACCATACCGGCCACACCCATGAAGCATTGTGCCAAAGCCGACTCTTCTTCGCCCAATTCTCCTGATGGCTGACAAAGGTCGTAGGCTTTACGCATGCGCTTCACCAATTGCAGGAAGTAGGTCTTGAACGACACCTTCTTGGTCTTCTTACCATCCTTGCTCTCCGAGTTCAAAGTCTCAGTACAAGCAAACACGTACTCAGCCGCCTTGGCCAACAGCATATATCGCGTGGCTGGGTCTGTATTGACGTTCAGGAATGGTGTCAGGTCATAATCCTTGAACAAGGATTTCAGTATTACTAACTGTTCGCGGAAGATGATTGTAGCCTGCTCTATATCGTCCTTGTTAGGAGCAACCGAACTGCCGCCACCATACATCTTCCTTGCTTCAAGCATCTGGTCGCGAATGCCGATATAGTCAACTATTAAGCCGTATTCCTTGCCCGGATACTTTCTGTTCACACGACTGATAGTCTGAATCAACGAATGCTTCTGCAAAGGCTTGTCGTTATACATATAGGTGAGGCATTCCACATCGAAGCCCGTAATCCACATGTCAACCACGATGACAATACGGAAGTTAGAGTGTTCCTGCTTGAAGGCTGCATCCAGTTCGTCTGACCGCTTGTCATTCTTCACGCCACCCAGATAGTCATACATCTCTTTCTCGTCATTACTGCCTACGCTTGAGACCATAGCCATCAGAGGCATTTCTTTCAGTTTTTTCAGTTCTTCAGCTGTGACATCTTCACCTTCAGGAGCCTTTCTCTCAACAAACCATTCAGGATAATGCTCCTTGAATTTCAGCAACAGGTCGTATGCTATCTTTCGGTTGGAGCAGACTATCATGGCCTTTTGCACCCGTTTGGGATCAGCCTCCACAGCCTTCACATAATGATTGTGAATATCCACACAGAGCTTGTCAAGTCGTTCCGATTCTCCCAGCAGCACCTCTAATGAACTCATGGCTTTCTTGCTCTTAGCGATGTCCTCTTTCGTTGAGCCCTCCTCTGCACAACTGGCATAGTATGCCTCAATCTCTTTCACCTTTTCTGAATTCAGCAGTACCTTAGCTATTCTTGGGTGATACTTGATGGGAACGGTGATTTCGTCGGCCACAGCCTGATCCATCGTATAGCGGTCTATCTCGTCGCCGAACGTCTGATAGGTCTCGGCAATAGGCGTACCTGTAAAGCCGACAAAAGTTGCATTGGGTAGGGCTTCGCGCAGTACGGTGGCGTATGGCTTGGATATCATCGCCTTCATGTTCTCGTCAGCATCCTCGCTGAACTTGATACGTTTCGAGCCTTCTATCTGTGTGCGATGTGCCTCGTCGCTAAAGCAGATGATGTTGGCACGATCATTTATCAGCCCGATAGCATCATCTTTTCGGTCGCAGAATTTCTGAATGGTGCAGATGTAGAAGCCACCACTCTGACGCTGACCCAGTTCCTGGCGCAGCTGCTTTCGGTTTTGCACGATGGCGACTTCACCCAATCCCAAATATTCGGTACTCTTGGTAAACAATTTGGCACCTTGCTTCTGCAAGTCTTCTCTATCAACAATCATTAGGATGGTTGGTGACCCCAACTCAGGACAACGCATGGAAAGCTGACGGGCAAGGAAAGCCATCGTAAAGGTCTTGCCACAACCCGTAGCCCCAAAGTATGTTCCGCCTTTTCCGCTTCGTGTCCTTACAGAGTCCTTGATGCTTTCACGCAGCAGACGGCTGGCAAAAAACTGAGGATACCGGCACACGATTTCCTTTTCGTCGCTATCATAGTTGGTATCTTGGAAATAGACGTAGTCTCGGAATATCTCCAAGAACCGCTCCGGGCGATAAACGCCCTTCACCATGGTCATCAGTTCATTGAATGAACCTGCTGCCACCTCATCTTCGTTTTCCACACGCTTCCAGGCATAGAAGTGTTCGTAGGGTGTGCGAACGGTTCCCAACTGGGTTTTCACGCCGTCGCTGATACATGCCAATGGGCAATAGTGCAGCAGGTGAGGAATGTCGCGCCAGTATCTGATGTTTATCTGCTCCCAAGCCTTTTTTATCGTGGCATTGGCATCCGTAGGACTCTTCAGTTCAATGCAGCATACAGGCATACCGTTCACATAGAGCAGCACGTCAGGTCTTCGGTTCTTCGTTTCGCCATTGTTCACATAGTCTATGGTAAACTGATTGACCACACGGAAAATGTTGTTGTCTGGATTGTCGAAATCTATCAGGCTAATCATCATGGGCTCACCAGCCTGAGTCACATACTGTATGCCGTTCACCATCCAGCCATACACTTTATGGAGTGTGGCGAAATCGGTATCAGCACCCACAAGTCTTACGTTGTCGGCTATTTGGCGAATCTCGTCTTTGGTCAGATTGTGATTCTGCTCTCCCAGGAAGTGGTGCAAGTCATCCATGTAGAGCACCTCTTTTCTGTTGGCTCTGGGTATGTCGTCGCCATAAACATACTGCCATCCTTCTGCTTCGAGGAAAGCTACAAGCGCATTCTCGAAATCGCTCTCCACGAAACGACCATTGATATTCTTCAAACGAGTTTTTGCCATAAGCGTTTGTTGCAGTTAATTTATATCTTCCACGTCAGATAGAGTGGCAGACTGGTAGTTTCTGTCCCTTCGCAATCATTGACAGCAAGGTTCTTCAGCGACAACTTACATCCCCTTCGAGGTTTGTATTTTTTGCAGAATTGCTTGTAGCTCTTTGCCTGCGTGTTCGCTGCTGACTTCACTTCTACCGGTACTATCTCACCATTCTCTTCAAACATAAAGTCCAGCTCGGCAGTATTCCCCGACCGCCAAAAATAGGGATTCCTGCCATAGTATGTAAGTTCATTCATCACATAGTTCTCCACCACGGCACCTTTGAATGTTTTCATGGTGCCTGATTCATCGAGGAAATCCCTATATCCGAGTCCCAACCTGCGACACAAAAGCCCGATGTCAGACATATATACTTTGAAATAAGTGGCATCGGCGTAAGCCGAAAGAGGAATCTCGACATTCTGTACAAGCTCCAGCATGTGTGCAAGTCCGGCATTCTTCAGCCATTGCAGGGCGCCTTCCAGTTCGTGTGCCCGTTTGCCCTCTTTGACATGCGAGAACATGAACTTGTTGTTCTCCTTGGCGAGTTGCTTGGGGATGGAGTCCCAAACAAGCCGAATCTTTTCTATTTCCGCAGCAGGTGCGTGTTTTGAAAAATCATCGGCATAGTCGGACAGTATCTCATCTTGTATTTCCTGAACAGACTTGAAGTCGTGGTTATTGACATACTCCTGCACCACTTCAGGCATTCCCCCTACTGCATAGTATTCTTTCAACAGCTGTTCGAGAGGACGGGCATATACCTCGGGAATCTCCCTGTTAAGGTTCCAGTCAGCCAACAGCTCGATATACTTTTCCCCGTTGTTTGCCACGACAAACTCTCTGAAAGTCATCGGAAACATCTGCATACGATTCACCTTACCTACTGGAAAGGCAATATTCTCATTTCTCAGGGCTACGCCTAAGAGCGACCCTGCGCAGGCTACATGAAGCTCGCGCATGTTTTCGCAGAAATACTTTAAGGCCGTGATAGCACGTGGTACTTCCTGTACTTCATCCAATATCAACAGCGTTTTTCCTGCGGTTATCGTACATTGTTCCAACAGTTCTATCTCTCTGATGATGCGCCGTACATCGAAGTCATAATCGAATATGGCGGCATAATTGTTGCTTGACTCAAGATTAATGTAGCATACATTGTCAAAGCAGGAGTGTCCGAACTCTTTTAAAGTATGAGTCTTGCCACATTGGCGCACACCTGTGACAAGGAGCGGCTTGCGTCGGGAACTGTCGCGCCATTTCAACAATTCATTGAAAAAATCACGTTTCATAATCTTCTTGTTTACAAAAACCTTACCACTTTTGTCCATTACAATAACGTTTTTGGCACGACTTTATTGTTTACGTACTACAAAATTCCTATCACTTCCTTGTCTCAAGCGACCCTTTGATGAGTATGGGGCAAAGATTGTTCAGTTGCTCTTTCAGTTGGGCGGCAATTGCTTTGCGCTCAAGATAGATACTATTTATCTCTGCAAATGCATCTTGGATTTTTATATCAGGGAATGGAACTTTAATGTTGCAAAGATTATCCCAAGAAAGGAGTTCTTGCGACGATCCCCACGAATTGAAACGGACTCTACGATCAAACTCTGACCTTAGGAAAAACGAATATAAATACTCTGGATTAACAATGGCTTCATAATCACTCTTTATTCGGAATGCATTGTAATTCCATGTAACAATTACACTATGATTCTCTTTATTCAATGCAAGTACCAACATATCTCTACCATCGGTTCTACTATTATAAGCAAAAACGAATTTATCGATAACCAAGAACTTTGATAAATCAGAACCTATTAAATCTGCTTTGGTATTGTCAAATTGCTTCCTATTTGTTATGCCTCTTACAGAGGACTCTTTATAAAATCCTTCCGAATTCTTTTTATCTACTCTTTCTATTATTTCCCCCAATGGTATCACTTTACTTTTTTTTGCCTCGTCAAAGTGCCCATCACAGACAAGTTTCAAATCATCCACTTTGCTTTGGTATGTGGCGAGGTTGTTTTGGAGCGACAGATAAACATCAACGTATTTTCGCTGCTGCTCGATGGAAGGGAGAGTGATGTCAAACTGAGATAAATCTCCAACTCTGAAATAGTTTCTTGCCGAACCAATTGCTTCATACCAACATCTACGTGCAAACTCATCACGTTTTATGAACATGTTAAGATATTCTGGTAGCACAACATCTTCTCTTATAACATAGAATACTTCATAAAGGGATGAGCATATCGCTTTATCATACGATGTATTTAGTACTATAGAATTCAATTCCATTCTTGCTGGATTGAAAACAAAGTCATTACGATAAAACACATTGTATATAGAAGTGTCTGCATCTTCCTGTTTAGGACGAATAAATCCGTCTCGGGAAACGCCCCAACTTTGCAAATCCTCTTTTCCATCGTACTTCTCACGACGCTGCTTGATCAAATCTCCCAATTTATACTTACTCAATCCCATAGCCAATACCTTTAAATGCCTCTTCAAGCATACGCTGTGATTCTTTTTCCCTTGTCATCAGCTCACGCATCTCCTCCTGTATGCGAGCCATCTCCTTGGGATAGTCAATCTCTAAGTCGTGGTCGATAAACTCAATATACTTGCTGGGCACCAGCGTCCAGTTGTTCTGCTCTATCTCCTCGATGCCTACACTCCTATAAAGCTCTGGCTCAGCAAAATGCTTTCCGTCAGTACCAACGCTCTGCCATTGGTGATAGAGGTCTGCCACACGCTGAATCTGCTCCGTGATGAGCTGTACCTTCTTTTTCTGTTCACCCTTTACAGGATTCTCCGTCCAACGGCGCAAATCCATAAACAAGATTTCGTGTTCACGATTGCGCAGCTCTCGCCCATGATAACGACCGCCTTTCTTGTTCTGATTCAATATCCAGAACGTTACGCTGATATCGGTGGTGATGAACAGTTCCCTGGGCAGAATGATGATGGCTTCCACCTTGTCGTTCTGTATCAGACGTTTGCGGATTTCAAGTGCATCGGTATCTCCCAAAGCGCCATTGGCCAACAGGAATCCTGCTACGCCCGACAGCGGTTTCAGGTGCGACAGCATGTGCAGAATCCACGCATAGTTAGCGTTGCTTTCGGGTGGCAGTCCATAGTCCGTCCAGCGGGCATCATTCTTCAGATTGTCATCCCACCATCCTTTCAGATTGAAGGGCGGATTGGCCATAATATAGTCAAAGTACAACCCCTTATGAAGGTCGTTGCTAAACGTGGAATCGTTCTCGGAGCCAAGGTTGTGGCTGATGCCGCGAAGGGCAAGGTTCATCTTGGCCAGGCGGTAAGTGGCAGCATCTTTCTCCTGCCCGTAGATGTTGATGCGGCTGATGTCGCCTTGACGGGCTTTTACCAGTTCGGTACTCTGGATAAACATACCGCCCGAGCCGCAACAAGGGTCGTAGAGTGTTCCGTCAAAGGGTTCTATGACTGTGGCAATCAGCTGCACGGCATCGTGAGGCGTGTAGAACTCACCTTCCTCCTTGGTGGCATTCACGGCAAACTCCTTCAGGAAGTACTCATACACGCGACCTATCAGGTCTTTCTCCTCGCCAAAGGTTTTGTGGCTAATCTTGTTCACTTCGTCCACAATCTTCTTGATGTCGTTGGCACCCAGATTGCGTTGGGTAAACGTACCTTCCACGAAGCAGCCCTTCAGATAGGCATTACTCGTAGCAATACTTCTCAGGGCTGTATCGAGTGCCACGTTCAATTGTGGGGCTGGTGTATTGATGATGGTCGACCAGCGGGCTTCTTCAGGCAGGGCGTATGTACCGTCCATATCGTCGAAGAAAGCCTTGACGATTTCTTCATCGTCAGGATCTAAGTCTTGGTCTATGAGTTCTTGACGGAGCTCTGCCAGACTATCCTCGTATTTCTCACCGATAAAACGGAGGAATACGAGTGTCAGCATCATATCACGTTTCTCGAAAAAAGAACCGGAGTTCTTCGCTTGCCGCAGAATATCTCTGCACTTGAACAGGATGTTGTCGAGATTCAAAACCTCTTCTTTTGCCTTCTTTGCCATTTTATAGTTTTAAAAATGTTTGTAGTTGTTTATGGCAAAAGCACTTATTCGAGACTCGCAGACTAAAACTCTCACCTTTCAGACACACCGAATAACTGCTAATGCTGTTATTGTTTTACCCACAAAATTGCATCGGCACCTCCGCTGAGGCTCGTTGAGTGTCGGCCGATTTGACAGCCTCAACTCCTTATTTACGCTGGCGGCCCCCAAAAATAAGGGGTCAAACGTATGAATACGAATAGCCGATAGCCGACTGCAAAGATACGATATTCCTGTCGAACGGCCAAATTTTTCGGCCATTTTTCTATAACGTATACCTATTTTATTGGTCACTACATCGGCAGAAGGTGGTATATACGGGCATATTAAAACTGTAATCTGTAATTCTGTAATCAGTATTCCGGGAATCTAAACTGCTGAAACAGAGAGCGGAACGGATTGTGTAGGTGTATAGTAAAAACCGAACGGTGACAGTATGACAGATGACAGTTTTATAATGGGCACATACGCCGAGAAAGAAGAAAATATGTATAATAATATTATACTATATATAATATATATATTATATATAGTATATTCTTTTTAGCGGGTTTTAAGCGGCCCCTATAAAACTGTCATCTGTCATACTGTCATCGATTGTTTTGGGGGCACGAATTTTATTTCATTTTTTCGTGATTTTATTGCCTGAAAATTTGGTGGTCTCAGATTTATTTTGTACCTTTGCAATGCATTTAAAAATGCATTGCGAGTGTGGGCTGCGGCTCAGCAAAACTCGGGCGAGCTCGGCTCTGCGTTCACCTTGCACCACACTTGCACCAGCAATTGAGAAGTCGTCCGGCGACGACGAACTGGGGCAGTTAAGACGTCTAACTGCGGCAGATAGAACAGCTAAAACGGCCAATTAGCTGACGAAGCCGGCGACGCGCGCGAGCAGAACCTTAGTATTAACAATTTCGACCCTGTTAAAAAACACAACTTTGGCAGTAAAAGTAACTTTGCAGCAGATATGAAACAACTGATAGTCCTGATATTCGTCATTGCAGCGGTGGCGCTCTCTGCAGCCACGCTGAACGAGGAGCTGAAATACTACCTCGACCGGCACAACGTGCAGGACGAGGGCTATGAGATGATCGTGAACTTCGCGACCAACGGCGACACGATGCTGACGCACCTGCCCTCGGAACCACTGCAGCTGCTGAACGTGGGCAAGTGGAAGGGCTTCCACAGAGAGGGCACGGGGATAGACCGCGACACGCTGGGACGCATCAGCTTTGCCCACTACGAGGCCGACACGCTGGTGACGGGCCTGCGTACCGACACAGCCGAGGTGTATTCGGGCGATTTTGCCCAGGGACTGGCCGAGGGGCACGGCTGCTCGCTGACGAGCGACGGACTGTACTACGAAGGGCAGTGGGCTGCCGACCGTCGCCACGGGTTTGGCTTTGCTGCAGACTCTGCAGGGCATCTGCGCGTAGGCCAGTGGCTGCTTGACCGCTACATGGGCGAGCGCATGAGCTACACCAGCGAGCGCATCTACGGCATCGACATTTCACGCTACCAGCACGGGAAGGGCAAGAAGAAATACCCTATAGTGTGGAACAGGCTGCGCATAGCCCATCTGGGGAACAACCAGAAGAATGCGGCTGGAACGGTGGACTACCCCGTATCGTTCATATTCATCAAGTCGACCGAGAGCACGAGCATACGCAACCCCTTCTACGCCCAGGACTACTTGAGAGCGCGCCAGCACGGCATTCCGATAGGCGCCTACCACTTCTTCTCGTACAAGACGTCGGGCAGCGCACAGGCCCAGTATTTCATCCAGAACACGCTCTTCCGTCAGGGCGACCTGCCCCCGGTGCTCGACATCGAGCCCAGCCACAGTCAGGTGGCGGCGATGGGCGGCCCGCAGGTGCTGTTCAGGCACGTCAGGGCTTGGCTGCAGGCCGTTGAGCGGCGCACAGGCGTAAAGCCCATACTGTATGTCAGCCAGATGTTTGTGAACCGCTACCTGCCCGAGGCTCCCGACCTGAAACGCGACTACCACGTATGGATTGCGCGCTACAGTGAATACAAGCCCGACGTGAGGCTGGCCGTCTGGCAGCTGTCGCCCAACGGCAGGGTGACTGGCATTCACGGCGAAGTAGACATCAATGTGTTTAACGGCTACCGCACCCAATGGGATGAGTTCCTGGAGACGGCAACCATCAAATAAGAACGACTATGAAGACGCTGTTGATTCTCGTAGGCAAGACCACCGACAAGCATTTCCAGGCAGGCATCAACGACTACGTGGGGCGCATAGGCCACTACATGCCCTTTGAGCAGGTGACCATCCCTGAGCTGAAAAACACGAAAAGCCTGACCGAAGAGCAGCAGAAAACCCTTGAGGGCGAGCAGATACTGAAGCAGCTGCAGGCGTCGGACACCGTCGTGCTGCTCGACGAGCACGGCCGCCAGCTGCGCAGTCTGGAGTTTGCCCGCTGGCTGGAGCAGAAACGGAATACGGCCCGCCGACTGGTGTTTGTCATTGGCGGACCGTACGGTTTCTCGAAAGAGGTCTATGCGCGAGCGAACGAGCAGTTGTCGCTGTCGCTGATGACGTTCTCGCATCAGATGATACGCCTCGTCTTCACTGAGCAGGTCTATCGCGCCTGTACTATAATAAAAGGGGAGCCGTATCATCATGAATGAGGAGATGAGGAGTAAGGAGTTGAGGAGATGAGGAGTGAAAAGTGAAAAGTGAAAGTGAGGAGTAAGGAGATGAGGAGTAAGGAGGTAAGGAGTGAGGAGGTAAAGGAGTTGAGGAGTTGAGGGGAAAGTCTAATCTACTTTACCTCCTCAACTCCTTACTCCTCAACTCCTCGACCTTACAGGTCATTATAGTTCTGCACGCTGAACGTTGAGGTGTTCATGTCGCCCGTCTCAAAGCCGCGACGGAGCCAACGCTTGCGCTGGTCGCTGGTGCCGTGGGTGAACGACTCGGGCGTGGCGCGGCCCTGAGCCTTCTTCTGCAGCCAGTCGTCGCCGATAGCCTTTGCCAGCTCCAGGCCCTTCTCCAGGTCGCCGTACTCCATTGAGTGGTTCATGGCGTCCTCATAGTGAGCCCACACGCCGGCATAGTAGTCGGCCAGCAGCTCCAGGCGCACGCTGAGCTGGTTGGCGCGCACCTTGTCGGTCTGGCTCATGGCCTGATGGGCTTTGTTCAGCGTTCCCGTCAGATACTCCACGTGGTGGCCAATCTCGTGGGCAATCACGTAGGCATAGGCGAAGGTGTTACCCTCGACGCCGAGCTGGCGCTTCATCTGGGTGAAGAACGACAGGTCGACATACAGCTTCTGGTCGCCTGAGCAATAGAAGGGGCCGACGGCTGCCGAAGCAGAGCCACAGGCCGACTGTACCTGATTGGTGAACAGCACGAGCGTGGGCGACGTGTAGGTACGTCCCATCTGCTGGAACACGGCCGACCAGACGTCCTCGGTCGAGGCCAGAATCTTCTTGCAGTCGCTGGCCAGCTCCTGCTCCTCCTCGGTGAAGTTCTGTTCGTCGACAGTCTCCGTGCGCTGGGCCATCTGCTCCTGAACACCCTGGACGACAGCCTGCATCGGGTCGCCGCCGCTCATCCATGCAAACAAGGCAGCCACCAGGATGCCACCGATACCACCAAGACCGACTTTTGCTCCAGTGCTCATTCCGCGGCGGTCTTCCACGTTCGAGCTTTCTCTTCTTCCTGTTAGTTTCATAGTTCTAAATTTTTTAAATTGATATTGTAGTTTTGCCTGCAAAGATAAGAAAAAAATCATAAAACGGCAAATTCAGACACATTTTCTTTGCTGTTAGCACGTTTTTTTGTACTTTTGCATCCCCAAACCAAATAGTAAATAGTAAATCCGTAAACAGAAATCAGTTTATGTTAACACTCAAACTCATCAGCGAGGAAACTGAACGCGTCATTCAGGGTCTCGAAAAGAAGCACTTCAGGGGTGCCCGTGAAGCCATTGAACAAGTACTTGCCACAGACAAGCGCCGTCGCGAGGCCCAGCAGCAGCTGGATCAGAACCTGTCGGAAGCCAAGAAGATGGCTGCCCAGATAGGTGCACTTATGAAGGAAGGCAAGCGCGACGAAGCCGAAGCCATCAAACAGCAAGTGGCCACCATGAAAGAGACCAACCACCAGCTTGACGAGACCATGAGTCAGGCTCAGGAGGAGATGACCACGCTGCTCTGCCAGATTCCCAACATTCCCTACGACGAAGTGCCCGAAGGGGCTGCCGCCGAAGATAACCGCGTGGTGAAGTCGAACCTGCGCGAGTGTAAGCCTACCGACACCGTAGGCAACTGGGACGTCAACCCCAAGCTGGGCATCGACAACCCCCTGCCCCACTGGGAACTCGCCAAGAAGTATAACCTCATCGACTTCGACCTGGGCGTGAAGATTACGGGTGCCGGATTCCCCGTCTATATCGGGAAAGGTGCCCAGCTGCAGCGCGCACTCATCAACTTCTTCCTGGCCGAGGCTGCCAAGAGCGGCTACACCGAGATTATGCCGCCGACGGTGGTGAACGCCGCATCAGGCTACGGCACAGGCCAGCTACCCGACAAGGAGGGCCAGATGTACCACTGCGAGGTGGACGACTTCTACCTCATCCCCACTGCTGAGGTTCCCGTCACGAACATCTATCGCGACGTCATTCTCGACGAGGCCCAGCTGCCCGTCAAGAACTGCGCCTACACGGAGTGCTTCCGTCGCGAGGCAGGCAGCTACGGCAAGGACGTGCGCGGACTGAACCGACTGCATGAGTTCTCGAAGATTGAGATTGTGCGCATCGACAAGCCTGAGCACTCGAAGGAGAGCCACCGCGAGATGCTGGAGCACGTTGAGGGTCTGCTGAAGAAGCTGGAGCTTCCCTACCGCATTTTGCTGTTATGCGGTGGCGACCAGTCGTTTACGAGCGCCATCTGCTACGACTTTGAAGTCTACTCAGAGGCTCAGGGACGCTGGCTCGAGGTATCGTCAGTCTCGAATTTCGACACCTATCAGGCCAACCGTCTGAAGTGCCGCTACCGTCGCAGCGACACCAAGAAGACCGAGCTCTGCCACACGCTGAACGGCTCGGCGCTTGCTCTGCCGCGCATTGTCGCAGCCCTGCTTGAGAACAACCAGACGGCTGAGAGCATCCGCATACCCAAGGCACTCGTTCCCTATACAGGATTCGACATGATACAGTAGACCCTTGGTCAGGCCTACTGTATATCGACGTTCTTAACCGTACAGTTATCGATGAGCAAGGGGTCGAAGGCCTTTTGCTCATCTTTTACTTTGACGTTCTCGAAAGTAAAGCCCGTCAGTTTGTACTTGTCACTTTTACCGACATCGAAGAAGTTCTTGGTGGTCATCTGGATGTTACGGATGGTGATGTCGTTGCATTGCGACAGGGGCATGTCCTCGCGGTCCTCAGGCTTGAAGAACTGCGTCCAGGGGCGGACAACGAGGAACGAGCCGCACTGGCCGGTGATGTCCTCGACGGTGACGTATTCATAGTGCTGGGGCGTGTCGGGG
>JAEEGH010002119.1_pt1 | contig 54520 bp, 59 predicted proteins | sample 9134181 | NCBI WGS metagenome assembly JAEEGH01 (sample SAMN16246544, study PRJNA631951) | gut metagenome | biome: gut microbiome; feature: rumen; material: DP-attached | host: Bos | place: Iran: Karaj | collected 2018-10 | reverse complement strand
GTGAATCGAGGAAAGTCTGTTCTCCCATTTTGTATGTCGTTTATATAATTGTCAATCAGATGGAGTGTGGAGTCGGCGAAGCCGTTGCATTCAATAGTTTCATATATGTGCTGAATATCGGTCATTTTTTCATTAACGGAATATTCTAGTTTTTAGTATATATGAGCTCGAATAAAAGTTGCTTTTGCCCCCACAAACTGCCAACCATCTCAGAGCCAATTTAAGTACGCCAGCTGTTCCATTATTTCTTCATTGTGGTAGGTAGATTCTCGTTAATGTTATTATGTTAATGGGATGATAATGTGAAGCATCGATACTGATACGACAACCGGTAGTCTTTCTTCAGTTTCTCTGACAAGAATGAATGCGCTATCAACTTCAAGGCGAGAGGAGATTCCTTTGCGAAAGTGTCGAGTTCACGGTTGATGGTCCGGTTGGGCAAACCGATTCTATGTCCGAATTCTTCGAAGTCGCCCCTGTCCACGGTATGGGTGTCGGACATGCGCATCCCTTCTTTGAAAAGGCCCTTTTCCAACGCGAAGATGTGAGGTTGGTGCAGATGCAGGCTTGTATTGATGAGGTCGTAGGCTGGAGCGAGACGGTAGTCTCCATCTCCACGGTCGATGAGGGAGAAGTTTTTCAGGTGGGCATCATCATTCAGTGTGATGTAGTTGAATAGCACCACCCGAAAGAATCGCAGCAGGTCCACCTGTGCAGCACGAACATAGCGACGAATGATATCGGCACAATCTTCGTAGCTTAATATGTTGTATTTGTAGTCACTTCCACCATTGGCCCTGGTCAATCCGGCCAAAGAAGCGAAGTCTTCCTGCGGATATTTTGTTCCATCGGGAGCCACATCAAACCGTTTGGTGAGATACGCGGCCTCTCCATCGCGAAAAAAGCAGAGCGCATTGCGGGCGGTCTCTATGCCGTAGGCTTGTGAAGCCATCTGCATGGTAAGGTGTTCGTTGGCGGGACAATACTTGCGCTCCAGCAATGCATAGGATACCGGTGCAGGTTTCAAAATATACCGTCCCCGTTCTCCTTTTTCTGGTTTCGACAGCACTCTGTTTCGCAACACAAGCGCCCCCTTGGGCTGAACACCGGAAAGCGAGATGCGTCCAATATGGGTTGCATAGTCGGTCGAGTCGGCATTGGCGTTGTTAGGGCTGTCAAAATTCAGTATATGCGACACTTGCTTCCCGCCGAACAGACTGCGGCAGGCCTCGGGAGAATATGTATTAAAACCTTCTTTCAGTGTCGAAGGGCAAAATCTCAATTCTTCCATCATTGCACTGGTTTGATTGTTACCGTTCCGATGGTGTCTGTTTGAGCGGTGGCCAGCAGGATGCCGAAGTCGTCATTTTCGTCGATATGTAACAGCTGCGACTGTATCTTGCGGTTCGCGCCCTCTGAGAGCATGTTGAAAAAAAATGGAAACAGATGGTCCGAGGTGTATGCCTCGTTCCTCACCGGCATGGACAGACAGACGGCTTTACCGGTATAACCGACTGAATAGGAGAAATTATACCGTCCGCTGTCTTCTTCTGTCAACAAACCGGCTTCCAAGTCATTCACATACACCTTACATTGTCTCATACTCCATTATTTTGGGTTTCACCTCAACCTGGAGACCGATGGTGTTGAGAATATCCATCAGGGTGGTTATTTGTGGGTTACCTTCGCCACGTTCGATGGCGACAAGTGTGTTTACGGCGACTCCAGAGAGTTCCGCCACCGTGCGTTGGTTCACACCGAGCGATGCCCGTCGTGACTTGATAGCCTGTCCAATTTCTTTCAGATCCATAGTCTCAACATATTGCGATTTTCGATGCAAAAATACAATTTTTTTTGATAATGGCAAAATAAAATTGCAGTGTATTGCGATTTTTGGTGTCGTCAGTCGCTGTTCGCCTTTGTATTTTTAAACAATAACGGAATAGCTTTGTTTTTAGTATGACTATGTACGGATAAAAGATGTTTTCGGCCCGACGAACGCCCAGCCCTCTCCCACCGTGGTAGGAGTGGGTAGGGAGATGGTAGGTCTTTGGCAGGGGCAAAGTAGGGGTATGTGGCCAGTCGTTGCCTTCCAGAAGGGCCTGCTGTATGTGTCGGTTTTATGTACTGTTCGGTTCAATTATCTATTCTTTTCCGTTGTGATAGGTACCAGTCTCAATAACGTTCAAATTTTAACGCACCAGTAATAAGGCCATAAATAACCTCTATTCGAATGTTTTTTGTAAAAGCGGTATCATTGCTTTATTGCAATAAACATTCACAATATCAAATAACCTATTGACAATGTCCACTTTTCGGTTAGAGATTACAATTTTTTTCGGTTTATCTCTCTTCATCAAATACAGGTTTGTTAAATTACCATCAATCGTATTACTGGCATATATCGTATCTCGCTTATTCCATAAATCATCAACTATTGAATCAATCTCTTCAATTTCATCTTGTGAAAGACGAAATGACTCAACATATAAAGTATCATATATTAGTCGAGATGGTTTTTTGTAAGCCCTGTTTATCTGATATATTGAACAAACAGAATCTTCAATATAAATATCATAACAATAGTATTTTTGATTAAATGCAATAGGAAAAACTAATTGATTAATCTTTATTTTGTACGAAACTGGTGGATTGGAACACTTCTTTGATATCGCACATGACGATACCATCACGGTAGCCAAAATCAGTGGCAGTATATTTTTAATATTTCTGTAAAAAAACTTATTCTTCATTTTTATTTGTTTTGGGATTTGATGCATTATACTGAATGTATTCTCGAATTATATATGGTTTATCTTTATATCCATTCACAAATTCTGTTTTGATACGATTATCATCATAATACTCCTCATGATTGATATAAAACTGATAATTAAACTCTTGACGATATGCATCAAACTCATCTTGGAGATCATAATTAATGAGACCAAAGTGGCCCTCTTCATCAACCGATCCCTTGTCAACCTCCCAATCCCCCGAAACAAATTGACTTGCATGTTTTGTCTCATGAACAAGTGTGCCGTAACATTCTTCAGTAATATCTACAGAAACTCCATCTACACCTTCTTTCCAGTAAGTATGTCCCTCAGATTTTATTGAACCATCATTAGGCAGGGAAGAATAGTAGAATTTCGTCTTTGAATTTTTAACATCATCCATTGATTGCTTTATTTTAGACAATGCAATATATTCCTCCTGTTTCTTTTTACTAAGTCTTTTTTTATTGCGAAATTTTATCAACTTAACACTTATGTCATTATATGTTTTTTCGAACATCTCTTCAGCTTTTTTATCCTTAAAAATAATTGTATCCCCGCTTGGGTCCGTCAATTTCACTGGATTCCAAGCACAATAGGCATAGGGTGAGATGAACGGGTATTTATCAGCATATCTATCTACGCTGAGCCACATTGTCATGAGTTCGTGGTCCATGTAGCGGGCATCAAAGTAACCGAATCCTGTTTCTTCATCTCGTTCCTCGCTATATTTAATCTGATTCAGCGGTGCTCGGTTCCCCTTACGGGGTGCTTTCCCGGTGAACCGGAAACGTTCACGGTAGGTTGTGCCAGCAGCGCGTTGGTCGATGTACGGCTCGCCGTAAGGCAGGTACTGCAGGTGCTTTACAGCGTTGTTTGTGCTGTTGGGTATTCCGCTCCTCGCCTCATCGGCTCGCTCGCTGGCGAAAGGTTTACCAAACCTTTCTTTCTTCCAGCTGGCGCTGCCGAGGTGGTCGGAGTGGTAAAAATACACTCCGTGATTGCGGTCGTCCAACATCGAGTCTACCATCTCCTTGAACAAGCCGTGGTCACACTTGACTTCTGCCTTCATCTGGCAGGGGATGCCTTCAATTGGGTGGCCAAACTCCGCCCTTGCAAATCTATTTCTCATTATGCATTCGAGGTGGTTCTCATTAAGCACACGGCTGTTCACCTGTTCGAGGCATTGGTCAAACAGCGAATCAGCCTTTGTCTGGAGTTCTCCATCGTTTTCAATAACATGATGCAGGGCGTTCAGTCCACCCCCGCCGAGACGTGCGGCCACGCGCTCCGTTCCTGCATAATAATGCTTGGTATAGCCCTTGTTGGTCAGTACCATGTAGGCCGAGGGATAGAGCGTCGGCTCGTTCAGTACAGTATAAGTAGCCATCAAGTCGGCATTGACATCCTGCTGTTTGTTGATACCCGTCAGTTTCAGGCGGCGCTCCCCGCTATGGTCGTAGACATAGTAGCTGAAGTATTTTTCATCAACGGCAGCGTGCATACGGTTGTCCTCAGTCCAGAAGAGGAAGCGTCCCCTCTCAAACATTTCGCCCGGCCTACCCATGCTCACCTGTCCAAGGTTTCCTGCCTTATCCCAGCGCATATCATAAAGCATTCCATTCTTATAGTCAAACATGCGCTTCACGGCGTGCGGCTGGTAATCGTTGCAATAGCCGAAGCTTGTTTCCTCGTCGCGTTCCTCGTTGAATGTAATGCTATTCAAAGGTGTTCGTACTTCCTTACAGGGTACTTCACCAGTGAAAACAAAGGGGTAAAACCGCACGGTTTTCGTGCGGTTTATCCCTTCGGTTTTATGTGACGGACGGTTCAATTAATTATTGTTATATTGGGGTTTTCCTCCGTTGAATAGAGGCGTCCTAAAAACCATCACAGTGACCATAAGCCATATTATTTATTTGAGATGGCATCTGACTTGGACTCTATACTACTAGGGTATAACAACCAACTAAACTTAAGTTGTGTGTGCGCTATTCCGTTGTTAAAAATGACTTTTTTCATTGCAATTGAATCAGAATCACCACACGCATCTGTTAAATTGTAAGTTCCTTCTACCATATATAAATATGCATCCTTTAACATTTGTTCTATTGTCCTACGACAAATACTATCTTCGTCATCACCGACATTATTAAAGAAGTAATTATAGGTTTTATTGTTTTTTGCATAGAAAATCACCCAAGCACTTGATGTATCCAAACTTACGATATTGATAGCGTTGTTTTGCAACATCCAATCTGCAAAGCATTCTACACTTGCCCATATGGTATCCCACTTTTGAGTAGATGGCATACATTTACCATGCATCTTGGAACAGTTTGACACAGAAAAATCAATTCTTTGTTGTACAAAAGGAGTACATAAATCTTCATAGATTCCCTCTTCTAACGTATCGTTATCCATATCATTTGTTAAATGATGGCAAGATGAGAGTATGGAGAAAAAAACTACTATAAAAAAAACATGCTTCATATTCTATAAGTCTTTCAATAAACTATCCTTTGCTTTAAGATTTAGGGGGTTAAATTCATATCGTTCCTTACGATATGCCCCACTCGAATTTGCCACAGATGTGGCCTGAAAATTACTCAAAACATAATTGAAATCCGATTCGGAAAAAGAAGTCACTAGGCTTTTCCCTGCTGAGTTGTATTTTTTGTCTCCATTTCGGCTTGTGATGCCCTCCGTGTTTCCATCAATTATTGCCTGAAATATGTAAGCTTCAACTTCGTTGTATATACTGCGACCGTTTCTCCCTTTGTAATCTTGATATGCATGAAATAATTCATGGGACAGTGCCAACAAACTACGATGGCGCGTTCCTAACTTCACTTCTTTATTGGCATAACTAGCATCCCCACTTGATGGAATATCGCTCGATATATTAAACGTCATTCCACTTCCAGATAAAGCATCCAACACCTTTTTCCCTTGTCTTTTTCCATACATTGATTCTAAATTCTTAGTCACATTATATGTTACATTGTCTCCTTTGTTATAAATTTTATTCAAATCCGAGTCAGACACTTTATATTGTTTTGCATGACTCTTATGTGTATAAAGACTTCCTTTATACCAATAGTAAGTCTTTCCTGTTGCCCCAGTAATCGTCACCTCTCTACCATCAGGATCAACCAACTTCACAGGATTCCATGCGCAGTAAGCATACGGGCTAATTGACGGGTACTTATCCGCCATCGGGTCAACGCTGAGCCACATCGTCATCAGCTCGTGGTCCATATATCTTGCTCCGAAGTACCCGTAGCCAGTTTCCTCGTCGCGTTCTTTCCCGGTGAAAGTGAAGCGCTCGCTGTAGCCATAGGGATGTTGGTTGATGTATGGCTCGCCGTAGGGCAGGTACTGCAGGTGCTGAACGGCATCGCCATTATAATTGGTTATCCAGCTAGCGGAGCCGAGGTGGTCTCCGTGATAGTAATAGACATACTCCTGTTCGTCATGTTGTATCTTCTTCGGGTCCCTCACTTTGTCATGGAATTTGTCGAAGTTGAGCGTGATTCCGGTCTCCATTCTGTTGGGAATGTCTACAATTGTTCGGTGGAGATCCTCGTGGTAGGCATCGATTTCCGCGATACAGTTGAGCTCATTCTGCGGTGTTCGGTTCGCTTTGTCGGTGAATCCAAAGGGATAAAACATGGAAAACGATTGTTTCATTGTTTTTTGATATGAAGGTAGGGCCATTGCACTTAATCTTGTCGGTCTTTATCCCGCAAGGACTCGTCATCGATATCAATTATTTCAAAAAAAACAATTGGGAGATTTTTGGTTATCATGTCGCTATTATTTAATTTGGAGATGGTAATTTGAATGTGGTTTTCCGTGGTTAAAAAGAAATAATCTGGATTTTCTTGTGAAGGTGAGGTCAATAGAAATAATATATTCTCAGTTATAAAACCGCCACGCAAGATATTTCCACTTTTATTTTCGACCGCATCCAAATACTCTATCATTCCCTGGTTGACACATCCTTGTGTGATGAAGTTCACAGTAGTGTCTGTGTCTGTACGGACTATTTCTGCCATTATATATGGAGTGTATCCCAGAGGTCTCCATTCTGAAAGTTCCGAATATTCTCCAGAATAGGTTTTAAGGTATGATTCAATACAGGGCGAGTTAACTTTCAGCATTGGAATGTTTATTATTCTGGATTTCATGGAGCCATCCCAAACAGATATTTCTGTATTGTTTTTACCAGACGATGAAGTTAGGCTTTGGCATGCGATAAAAGAACACATTATAATACTAATATACAAGGGTTGTTTAAAAGAAAAGAGTTTCATGGCCTAAATTTGTCTTTTTGCTGTTTGAAGAAATTATTATGTTGATTTGTGTATTTATGGTATTTTTTTCTATCCCAATCACTAAATTCATAGTTTCCCCCATTAAAATATAAAATACACCTCACGCTTATACTTTCAAAATTGAACGACATTGCCTTTTTTACGTCTTCCCAAGAGGGAATAAATGGTTGATTGTTATTGGACGTGCATAAGGTACTGTTGTATGGGTGTAAATGGTGCCATTCCGAAACAACTCCAGAGAAAAAAGATTGTGGTACAAAAACCCGATCATATACACTAGATGTAATTAACAGTCCATCCGTTACGCCATTTTTATTTGTTTCTTTATAGTAATCCCATTCCACATCAGAACCTTTATACATCCAGATTCCAATAAATATTTGATGGCCGTCTTTTTCATTGTGGAATTTCAGTCCGTGTGTATAATATTTTTTACCATCATATATGGTTGCCCCGGATGGCCCCAGATATTCGACCCTTCCACTGCACGGAAGTGTCAACACATGTATATTATTTTTATATACGGAGACAACGTCCTTTCCTCTATTCACATCATAACGATAATCCACGTGTCCAGTTGCTATGTTAATATTAAATGTGTCTTGTCCATTTGGATCAACCAATCTAACGGGATTCCACATGCAGTAGTTGTATGGCGAAATGCTGGGATACTTATCGGCCATCGGGTCGACAGAGAGCCACATGGTCATCAGCTCGTGGTCCATATAACGGGCGCCGAAATAGCCGTAGCCGGTCTCCTCGTCTTTCTCTTTCCCGGTGAAAGAAAAACGACTAAGATTTTTGGAGATGCTTTGCGTGTAATCGTTTCTGTAGTTTCTATAGGTGGCATTTTTTGAAGAAAAAGTGCAAAAAAGCACCTCCTCAACGCCATGATGGTTCATCGCGTTTTTCTGTAGCGGGGTATTGTCGACAGGAGACATCCTTCTCATATTTTCGATTGCAAAATTACACATTTTATCTGGATTACAAATATATTTATGTACCTTTACATCTGGGAAGAGACAACCTTTTTATCGTAAATCATAGAAACAATGAACATTAGAATCGAATCCAATTTCAATTTCTCAGTCAGTTCCATCCAATATGCACCCAATGGGGAGCTTCAAATCACCCTGGCCTCCGATGAATGTCAAACAGGCAATCGGTACCAATACACCGCCAACCTCGGGACGGGACAGGCGGAGGAGAAACCCTCTGTCAGTCTGTTGCAGTATTGCAGGGAGTTTGTCGCAGCAGCCAACGTCAAGCCCCAAACGAAGAGTTCCTACCATCTCATGTGCCGCCACCTTGAGGCATACGGAGATGTTCCAATAGACACGGTGACAACAGTTTATCTACAGGGTTTCATTCTCTTTCTCCATAAGCAAGGCCTACGGGCAGGCACAGTCCGGCTCTATTTCCAAAAGTTGGCCGGCGTTCTCCATAACGCTTACAAGAACGAATTGTTCGGCGACAGAATTTTGCAGCGTGTGAGACGTCCGAAGCGCGAGCAGGGGAAGAAGAGTTTTCTGACAGAGACGGACTTGAAGAAACTTGCAAGGCATCGTCTTTCGGAGGAGTACAACAACATTCAGACGATGTTTCTTTTCTCTTGTATGACCGGACTCCGCTTCAGCGATGTCAAGAACCTGCGCTGGAATGATGTGAAACGGAATGGGAAGCACCTGACGTTGGAGTTCCACCAGAGGAAGACTGATACACAAGAACGTCTGCCGTTATGCGTGGAGGCGGAAGCATTGCTGAGAAATCTGAAGCGCAACGGCGAATATGTCTTCAAGGAAGAGTCGAACCAGCAGACGAACAAAGTGCTGAAACGGTGGTGTAAGGAGGCCAAGGTCAGGAAACCAGTCTCATTCCACAGCGCGAGACACACGTTTTGCGTCCTGTTGTTGACAAAAGATGTGCCGATATACACTGTTCAGCAACTGATGTGCCACTCCGACATAGGCTCCACCAATGTCTACGCCGATCTGCTAAACAAGACCAAGGCCAAAGCCCTACGCAAACTCCCTAGTCTGACCCTTCATCAATAAAAATAGTTAATAAAAAAATCTTGTACATAATTCTATTACTTATTTTTCAAAGTGTTGCGTTTATGGATTGAACTTAAGAAGTGTTAAAAAATCATAAAAACACACCTCGCATGTCCCCTTTTGTCATTTTGGTGGTTATAATATATACAGAGAGACCGAACAAAATGGACATGGAAAAGGATCCAGAATATAAACTGTTCGACGGCTTGCTCAAGCAACACATGGGCTTGATACGCACCCTTTGTTGGTGGCACTCATCCTGCAGCGAGAGCACCTGCAAAGAGCTGGTGCAGGACTGTTGTGTGTCCATTTGGTCCCATCTCTCCTCTCTGCGCGAAGACAGCAACCCTTTGCAGCAGATGGCGTGGGTGACGTGGCAATGCCAGAGCGTGTTCTCGCACCGCCATCGACACAAGGATCCCGACTGGCTGTCCATCGATGACCGCCTGGCAGACACGGTGGCCGACAACTCAAGCACCGACCACCGAGAACTGCTGGAGGAGCTCGCTGTCGGACTCACCCCGACGGAATACCGGCTGCTCACCTTCACCCTCGAAGGCTACTCTGGAAAAGAAATTGCCGAGAAACTTGGGATGACCGTCGAGGCCGTCAAGAAAATGAGACAACGCATCATATCGAAAATGGCAAAAAACACACAAAAAATATGAAGACAGAACAAGAAATTGAAGAAATCATCAACGCCGAGGCCGCCCGCAACCGTCAAGCCCTCGACCATATCCGTGCCCTGATATCGGCTCATGACGCCGACTTCGAGAAATGGTGTGCCCGCCGCCGTCGCCACGATGCCTTTCTCTGCACAGCCCTGGCGGCTTGTCTCTTCGCCCTCTTCACCATCGGTGCCGACACCGCCTATGCGGCTGCGCCAGCTCCCGACTTCACGGGGAATGCCTTTTATGGCGACATCCTCCCTGCGCAGGCCGCCGACACCGTATCCCAAATCCTCTCCCTGATATAGGAATCTCGAAAGAAATAGCACAACGAGGAACCGAAAATGAATACAAAGACGAACATACGACGTTTCTGGATGTGGGTAGGCATACTCCTGCTCCTCGACCTCGCGGTCATCACCCTCTGGAAGCGCTGGTACTGGTTCTTCCCCTCGCGCGAGGTCAGCGAAGTCTACACCCGCTATGCCGGCAACGAGGACTTCAACGTCGTCTTCCTCAAGGATTTCAAAATCAACGACACCGTCTTTGTCGACGTCACCCTCCTGGAAGCCAAAAACGACTCCTCCTGGGTCCGTATTAAAGACGATTTCAACATTCTGACGTTCCCCCCGGAGTTCTCTATCCCTATGGAGAGCAATACGGTTGACTTAAAGTATGCACCCAAGCACAAATACAATGCCCCGATGGACACTGTCATTCTGAACAATGACTTAATAGCCATATACTACTACAAGCAAACCATAACCATTTTCCACATCGAAAACGAAGAACAAATAGATGCGATATTCTATCAACAAACAATAAACCTGAAAGAAAAATGAACAAAAGAATTTTCCCCCCGGCCGACTCGTCCGGCGTATCCATCCCGATGCCGGCACGACAACGTTCACGTATGACCCCGCAGGCAACCTCATGAAAGAAACCAACCCCTTGGGAGAAATTTTTTACAGCTACATATACTACAGACCCCTGGAGAAACGTTATTCCTATATGACAGGCAACGATGTGACATACGAATACGGCACCAGCGGCAACGACAAGGGCCGCCTTGTCTTTGTTGCCGACGGCAGCGGCAGCTATGAGTGCCACTACGATGCCCTCGGCAATGTCACTAAAGAGATCCGCACCATCGCCCTGCCTTACAATGGTGATGAAGTCTACCGCTTCCACATGGATTACACCTACGACAGTTGGGGCCGCATGCACACTATGACCTACCCCGACAGCGAGGAGATAACCTACAGTTACCAATGGGGTGGCGACCTCCGCTCCATGCACGGCGTCAAGGACAGCAACCACAGAACCTACATCCGCGAAATCCGCTACAACCCCTTCGGGCAGAAAGAGCGGGTGAACTACGGCAACGGCACACAGGCCCAATACAGCTACGACGCCCTGCACCGCCTTGCCCACCTCCGAAGTTTTGACAGCCTCGGCAACCTTATGCAGAAGCTTGACTATACCTTCGACAACGCCAGCAACATTACATTTATCAAAAACTCCGCTGGCGTGGTGAACTCCTTGGGTGGAGGCTACGAAAACAATTATCACTATGACAATCTCCACAGGCTGACCCACTCCGATGGTGGCGGTGTCGCCGGCAACTATGACATGGACATGGCATACACCCCCTCGGGTCGTATCATCTGGAAGCACCGCAACGCACAGTCGAGATCTGTGTCAGAAACCGTGAATATGTTCTACGGCTACTGCGACGAGAATCAACCTCACGCCGTCAGGCGTATCTTCGACGACGAAAGCCATCAACTTTTCGACCTGCGCTGGGATGAAGCAGGAAACCTCGGACAGGTGAGTATTGCCAAACCTGGAGAAATGTTCGATGCCGGACGTTTCCTCTTCTGGACCGAGGACAACCGCATGCACACCGCAGTGGACGACAAACACTATAGCTACTATGCATACGATTACGGCGGCGAACGCCGCCTGAAGCTGGTGGGCGACAACAGCTCAGTGGATGTCAATGCCGAGTACATGAACGCCAGTTCTGCGTTGAACGAGCCGACCCTCTATCCCTCGGCCTACATGGTGCTGACCAACAAGGGCTATACCAAGCATCATTATGCAGGAACGGAGCGCGTGGCCGCACGTCTCGGCGGCGGTGGCCTGAATGCTCAGTATCATGTTATCGACAACGATGAGGAACTCCAAACAAAGGCTGATATGTTGTTTAAACAAAGTCTCGATCATGTGAACCATCGTGTGCTTGATGAGAACGACCTCGACTGCATAATGGGCAGCGAGTTTGCAAAGGAAGAGTTTGGCCATTGGATTGACGGCATCCCCTGCCAGATGAAGGCAGACGTTGAGTGTGACCACGGCTTGTTCAAGGAGATGGTAGACTCGATGTTGGACGACCGCAATCACGGAGTGTATTTTTACCACTCCGACCACCTCGGCAGCGCCAGCTGGATTACCGACAGCATCGGTATTCCGATTCAACACCTGCAGTACCTGCCTTACGGCGAGCCGTACATCGACCAACGCGCTGCTGGCACAACCTACCGTGAACGTTTCCGGTTCACCGGGAAAGAACGCGACAAGGAAACCGGGTACGGTTACTTCGGTGCCAGGTATATGGATTATGCGTTGATAACATCATTTATCTCTGTGGATAGATATGCCAGCAAATACCCTTCATTTTCTCCATACGCATATTGTGCTTGGAATCCAATCAAGATAACTGATCCCACCGGAGATACAATCTGTATCAATGGACAACACTATACACCTAGAATGTCCAGCGACGGATTGGATGAATTCTCCAAGAAAGCAGTGGATGCGCTAAACACAATGTACGGCACTGACGAAGGACGGTCATTGATTGACAAACTGGGAGGTTCTGATAACATATTTACAATTGAGGAGGCCGCCACTAGTGAGTTTAAACCCTTAGACAGAAGAAAGGCTTCCTTGGCACAACTTAAAACAGACCCAGATGCTCAAAACGAATATCTGGGATTGTTGAATATTGGCTTCGATTTTAATGGAGGATCAGGTGGTACGATATTGTGGAATTCTGCGGGTTCAATTCTCCCCACGGAAGAAGGGGGAAGGATTTGCGCCACAATAGACCTTGCACACGAAATGTTTCATGCACTGGACGCCAATCAGGGTTTGCTGGATCACAGAGATGAAAAGGGAATACCACGAAAGGAGTGGCAGGCTGTGTACCACGAAAATATTTTACGCGGACAAATGGGCCTGCCTTTAAGGACACATTACAGAAAGAAAATGACCCCCAATGGGAAATTTGTTGGCGGTAGTGGTGAGATGATGATAAGTGAAGGAAAACCGATAAAGCCATCCTGGTATTAACATAAGTTCTGTTTGTTATGAAAAAAAACTTTTTAATTGGGGTGGCTGTATTGATACTGACAGCATGCTCGAGTTTAATTAAACCGTCATCGAATGACTGTTTGGGTGTGGAGATTCCAAAATGGATAGAAAAAAAAATGATGCAAAAGGTAAAAATATACAATCTACCCGTACATTATACAGAAGAAATCATATGTGGGAATGGGTGTGTTATTTATTTCAAATATTCAGACTCTTCCGTGGTCTATTTGAGTGAAAAAGCTGAAGAATCCCCCAATATGGAGAGTATTAGGAAACAAAAAACAATACCTGCGCGTTGGAGGTCTTATGGGTGGCTTGATGGCGAATACAAAGAGTTTGTTCTTCATCAGCTTGACAACGATTCAATACGGAGTAAATTATTGTCAGATTATTGGGAAGATTATCAGTGCACCACTTTTGATATCTTTAATGGAGAGCCAAATCAGTCCACCCCTCTTGATCTTCGTGGGACAGATGAGAAGAATAGATACTGGAGGGATGTCAAGATAAACGACTTCTGCTATGGCTATTTTGGAGTGTCATTGGCTAGGCTAGCCGAATTCGATCAATGTATCAATGCGACATTGCTTGGAGTGGTAAATATGCAATAGTCAAAATATAAAAATCTTGTCTTGCATCATAAAAAGTGCTTTAGCATGACATGTATCGTACATAAAACCGAATGGGTAAACCGCACAAAAACCATGCGGTTTTACCCCATTGCTTTCACCGGCAAAGAGAAGGATGAGGAAACGGGGTATGGCTACTTCGATGCGAGATATATGGACCACGAGCTGATGACCATGTGGCTCAGCGTTGACCCGATGGCTGATAAGTACCCGTCTATCTCTCCCTATGCTTACTGTGCTTGGAATCCCGTGAAGCTGGTGGACCTGGATGGTAGAGAGATATGGATTAAAGGGTCTAACGGGAATAAATACCAATATAAGGAAGGAAAATTGTACAACAAGGACGGGTCTGTGTATAAAGGTGACGATGAATTTGCGACCAGAGTTCAAAAGGACTTAAATACCCTCAAAGAAAAGGGGATGGAGAATCAGATTTCTTTTTTGGAGAAATCTCTCAAGACGCATTGCATCGAATCCACAAATGGCCATAACTCAACAACGCCAGAAAGAGATGATAAAGCATCGAATGGCATAGGTTGTAGCACTACGATTGAATATAACCAGCACCGGCAACAGGAGGAGGGTTGGAGAAGGCCCGCGGTAGTCGGTTTAGCCCATGAGATGCAACATGCGTTTGATATGGATCAAGGAATATATAATGCGGAAGAGGTGAGTAAAGTGATAATAAGTTTTTGTTCACCTATTGAGTTTAATGAAAAAGACAAAGATTTATTGGATTATCATAATAAGTATGGTGTATATCTTAAAAGGACAGGTGTATTTGTAGAAAAAGGAGAATACAATGCGGTAACTATGGCAAATCTGGTTTATAGAAATCTTTGTGGAGAAAATGTCAAAACAAGAACGAAGTATAACGGAATTTCACTTTTAGAGTTAAAACCATGAAAAAAAATCTTTTGCCAGTTTTAGCTATGATATGTCCATTATTTATATCTGCACAGAATATAGATAATAAGGCACAGAACGCCGATAAGCTTAGAAGAGGTATCGCTGAAGAATTGACATGGTCAATATCCCGACGGAACTATTTTGTACCAATTTATATACAATGCGATGATTCCTCCGATGTGCAATTGTGTCTAGCAACATCATGGGACTTATTTTGCAATTATCAATATCGACATAGTATTTCTGGGGAAGACTTCCGGCAACTGCTTAAAAGAGCAATTGAGCAATGTGACACCCTGTCTAATATTTGCATATACGACTTTGAGTATCTGTATGGCTCATACAGACAGCTACGCAGGGGCGTTTCTTTTGTTTCACAAGAAAATGAGCACAACCTCAAATGTTTAGCGAATAACCGAGATTATTTATTAAAAACATTCTTTGATGGTTGGAGACGTTTCTGCGGAGATTATAATATTCTTCCTAGTGTTGCATATCGTCTTATGGAGTATGGAATTTTACTGAGATATGACATCGATGGAATATATTATAACGATATTTCAGACAAGTGCATGGGACAAGTGGAGGGTAATTTACCGACACCCGTCCCGATGGAGAAAGACCAAGATAAAAACAGAATCTAATTGACCCCCATCAGCACATACCCCCGCCCCGCCAAACCGCGCAAAATCTATGCGGTTTATCCCTACGTTTCCACCGGGAAAGAGCGAGATGAAGAAACAGGATTCGGTTACTTTGGTGCCAGGTACATGGACCACGACCTCACCACCATGTGGATCTCCGTCGATCCGATGTCTGATAAATACCCGGGAATTAGTCCGTATGCCTATTGTGCGTGGAATCCTGTGAAGCTGGTGGATCCAGATGGGAGAGAAGTCTATATCACTGGGGACGAAAAATCTAAAGAGGAAGCCTTACGTCAGATACAACAAAAGTCAAAGAACATGAAATTTTCAATTGCAGAAAATGGAAAGCTGACGTTTGAAGGGAAGGCCAAGACAAAAGAAGAAAAATACATGAAGAAAATCATCGATGATAATAATGTAACTGTTAAACTAACTGTTCAAATGTCAAATAAAGATGATAATGGGCATGAAATAACGGGGGGCAGTTTTGATGGAAATAAGTTTAAATCGGAAGAGAAAAACCAGATTTATGCTTACCAAACGGTTGACGTAATTACGGCTAATGAAAATGACTTAAAAGTTGGTGAATCTTGGCAAGGTCAAACAATCTGGCATGAAATGGCTGAAGCTTATGAAGGTGGTCTTATTTCTATTAAAATTGGGAAAGAAGCCTCAAAGGCATTCGCAGGTGAAAAAAATTCGATTTATCAATCGGCTCATTATTTGGCCAGCAAGATATTCCCCGCATCACCTAAACCAATATATAGAGAATCTCAAGTTGGGTTTAAAAAATATCAGGATATTGAAAGATATGTGTTTGAATAAAAAATACAAGATTGTTAGTATTATATGGTTTCTCTCGTTATTGAGTGCTTGTAGTACTGATTATACTTTTGAAAAAGGTTTACGTAAACGCATTAGAAACTATGCCGAAGCAGAGAAATTGGATGCGGATCAACTACGGCAAGAATTACAAAGTGTAGACTATGCGATGGATTCTATCGAACGACTTCGGTATTCGATAACAGATACATTTATTGTTGACAAGATATATAAAGGGGAAGGTGTATTCGAAATCATTCTTCTTTCTAGAGAAAAAAAATATTATGAAATTTATTCCCCTGAAGAAAAAAGGTTAAAAAGTAAAATAATAAAAGTAGGACAAGCATATAGAATGACACTAATTCCCTATTTTCATTTTGAGGGGGAAAAAAGACCTCTTGAAATAATTAGACCTGTCTATCTTAAAGGATACCGAATTATTCCATATCCAATATTTTTTGGACAAATATACTCTGTTGACAATCTTGAAGGCCTGCACTTTCTGTCAAATGATTTGTAATTTCTATCGGTATATGCAATCCCAAAGCATTAATCCCAAAATAGAATGACAATACTTTATATTGGCCTAGAAACGGGAAAGATTGGATAAATGAAACGAACAGCACATAAAACTGACTCGCGAAACCGCACTCAAACCATGCGGTTTTACCCCTTCGTTTTCACCGGGAAAGAGAAGGACGAGGAAACAGGGTATGGCTACTTCGGCGCCCGTTACATGGACTACGAGCTGATGACCATGTGGCTCAGCGTCGACCCGATGGCAGACAAATACCCGTCCATCTCCCCATATGCCTATTGCGCGTGGAACCCTGTCAAGCTGGTTGATCCGGACGGGAAGGAAGCAGGGGGGCCTCCAAAATCAAGAATAACTGTACGAAATGGATGTGTGGTTCTTAATATGAACAACCTACATAATACCACACGGAATAGAATAAATGATTTTAATAATGATCCTAGAAACTGGCCTAGTGGTTGCATCGGGGCCTTTGGCCCCCTTGCCCGTGTTGAATATAGGACACCTGAGCTATTGGATCCACAGGGAGGCTATGGATACTCTCGACCATCCAGTTACAATGTTAAAACCAAGGCGGTAAAGGCAGAAAGTACAGGGGGGCCGGATCGAAGAGTAAAACCTCGTGCCATCGCTTCTGGCGGATCAAAAGGCATGAATCTCGCTTTAGTTGTTTTTGATGCGACAATCTATACTTTAAATGCTGTTGCTTGTTATTTGTGGAATAACGACATGAAAAATGCGCGCAATCAAATCCGTTTGCTAGGGTCTGCATTTGAGGATGTTTTAATGTATGATAGAGAAGTGGGAATTCCCGAACAATATCGCACACCAGAGCAAATGTTGAATATTGCCAATTATGTTCTACAAAGAGAAAATGTCACAAAAGACCCAAGGGTAAAACAAATTGGAGACGAGATTAGAGAAAGGGTTAACAATAAATACAAAAATCAAATACGGCAATGTCCAAAAGAACATTAAATACGGCAACGATAGTCTGTCTATTGAGTACATTTTTTGCTTGTGGTGAAAAGCAACAAATCGAGCGTAGAATTGATGGCTTATGGGAGATTCAATTATCTTCACAACAAGATTACAGATACTGGTATGATACTTGTGGGTTTATCGGTCAAATACTATTCTTTGACATGGATCTGCATGAATGTTCTTTGCCTGGGGTCGAGGAAACTTTGGAAGAAAGGGCGAATGAAAACTATAAAGGCAGTTGGTCCATAGAAAAAATAAACTCACAGTGGACATTAACTGTTAATCCGAGAAAACATCCTCTTCAAGGTGTGTTCAACATATCCTTTTATAAAGACACCGTCTTTGACTCATACTATAACCGAGAATCAATACAATATTTCATGAACTTAAGAAACAAGGAATGGAATATTGTATGTAAGAAAAGTGGAATAATAATCAATACATGGTAGAGGTTTTTACTCCTATAAAAATCAAACAACGCAAAAACAAATCATAATGAACCAAAACATCAAAAGGCAGTCCATATTGTTTTTTGTGACAACCACATAGCACCGATGTCCTCAAAGAATGCACATATCTACTACCACTCTGACCTTTGCGGAAGTCGAGCACAGAGTCCAACTTGTTTGAACTATGCCGAGAAGAAGCAAGGTGTGCGAAGCAAGCACCTCGGCTCAGCCGCCTACCTAACTTCAAGAGGCCATGTGACGCAGACGCTCAACTACCTGCCCTACGGCGAGCCGTACATCGACCAACGCCATGCGGGCGCAACCTACAGCGAACGATTCCGTTTCACCGGGAAAGAGAAAGACGGGGAGACCGGGTATGGCTACTTCGGCGCAAGGTACATGGACCACGAACTGATGTCGATGTGGCTGAGTGTGGACCCGATGGCAGACAAGTACCCATCTATTAGTCCCTATGCCTATTGTGCTTGGAACCCACTATCTTTTATTGACAGAAACGGAGACAGCATTACATTATCAAATCAGGCTTGGGAAATTCTAAAATACGCTTTTTCTTCGACATTCAAAGGAGGAATGAACAATGTTCCGTTCTCTTACAATTCCGAGGACGGAAAATTGCTTTATGAACCCATAGAAGGTATGGAATACTCCGCAGAAGAACAAACAATTATTGATAATTTCTCTTCATTGTGCACAAATGAGGTTTATCACGTCGATGTTGAAGTAATCGACAATGATTTTTATTATTGGGAAATTAATATTTTAAAATGCTTAAATGATAAGGATAATCTTGCCATCGGTGTAACAATTAATCACCCTAGCGTAAAGAGGGCACGATGTTATATAAGTTCCAATCCTCTTTATACATATGGGGGAAAGGTTACAGAAAAGAAGTATAAAGAAGCATATCAGGCTTTGGCCATTATGCATGAAGTTGGAGGGCATGCCTATTATTATTCGAAAAAGATTTCAGGGGAAAAAAATGGTGAACTTACTACTACTTTTGAAAACCTTATTCGAAGTGTATATAAAGGGAAAAGTCGCGGAGAAACAAGGGAGATTAGAAATGGGAAAGCATTAGAAAGACATTAAGTACAAAGTCATGAAAAAAATATTAATCTCAGCATATGTAATAATTGTGTCTACCTGCCTCTGGGGGCAGACATGTGTGGCTCGATATGTAAACGAGATTCCTCCTGAACAAAATTTTTTTCTACAATACCCGTTTCCAGAGATTTTGAAGACTATCGGCAATCCCGATACAATATTAATGTGCCACCTGCCAAATGCAAATTATAATGATTGCCAAGTACCGGTAGCCCAGAATCTTATTGTTTACAAAATAAATGGTACATGGTATGGATCAACTTTACTGACATATGCCCAAAAGAAGAGAATTGAATACCTCCTTACAGATACCATAATGATTTCTTCTAATCTGGAATTGCTCTTTGAATCAGTGATAGAAGAGTTAAATCAATTAACCATCTGGAATGGGGACGTGTCTGTTGATCATTCTTACATATACGTAAGATACAAGGACGAAATCTTTCTATCCTTGCTAAATTCTTTCCCCAATTATATCAATAAATTGCCTGAATTGTCTAATTTTGTTTCCGTTTGTTTATTTGAGACCCACACATTGAATAGTATAAAAAAATATTGGAGAAGACGTTAGAATTGATCACACTAGTTCATAACCCCGACCAGCAAAACTTTATGAAAATCGTATTCCACCCCTTCGTTTTCACTGGCAAAGAGAAAGATGAGGAAACGGGGTATGGCTACTTTGGCGCCCGCTACATGGACCACGAACTCATAACCATGTGGTTGAGCGTGGATCCGATGGCCGATAAGTATCCGAGTATTTCGCCATAATAGCAAGGATCGTGGCGTCGTTGCCGGTTTGGACTTCCGTAGTGAAACAAAGTTAAATCTATTTAAAAAAAAATTCTGTGAACTATTTCCCGGACTTAAGCTATAGATGCAGAGGCTATATAATGGCCATTTCTTTGACACTGATGGTTGTCGCCTGTGATAAGGTATATGCTCAGGAGGCTAACACATTGCATCTTCAGGATAGCATATCGGATAATGATTTTTCTTTTGTGGAAGATCCATTGGAATTGTTCCTCTTGGATGTGCAAGAGTCATATTTTGATGATCATCTCATGTACTGCAATGATCTGGGCAAGATTGTGCTTTGGGGTGAAAAAATATCTCCTTTTTGGTCGCATTGGGTTGCGGATAATTTTGATTGTTTTAAGATTAAAAGTGACTCATCCATTGTTAGGCTTTATTGTGCCGACACGCTTTTTGCGTTGTATGAACACCTCATTAATCTTCAGACGTTCAGCGGACATCTGTATCTTTGGAGATTTGTGAGATTGTTTGATAAAAACGATCTTGTTGTCCCAGATACCAATTTTTATGTAGATTATGCGAGTTATAGACGAGATATGCTTATTAACATGCGAGATCAATACGGATACACGATGGAGATGCTGGAATTTGTCATTGACTCGGAAAGTTTGGAGAGGAAATCGTATCCCGAGCTACTATTGTTTGTATATGACTGTGGAGGGTTGCGTCTACATCCAGTTTCTGTTGGCAAAGGGCAGTATCTAAATGATGTGTATAAACAACAACTTCTTCAGATGGCAGCCTCATTGTGCTCAAAATACAAGGCAGAGAAAATGATTTTTTCTGTCCCTCTTTTGTACCCTCCGATGGAAACATTGCCTCCCAGTTTTAACCTGAAAAAAGTTGACACTTTTGGGAGCAATACCAAAAGTAAAAATGAGACAAAATACACAGACGCGTCAGGTGTACAATGAAGAACTCGGACGTAACGAGTGGAAAGAGGTCGAGACAGAGAAGTCCCCCAGTAATGAAGAACAGGGTGTCTACCATAACAGGACGGCTTTAAACAAAAACAGGTGAATGTGACGCAAAGTGTAAACCCAAACCGTGACGGTGTAAACCAGACCAGGGATATGAAGCAAACAATGTAAACCAATTCAGTTTAACCATCCCAAATCTGTCAACCAATTTCAGGGAAAGTCATTAGGCTGGTACAGATTTTCGTATAAATTCGTAAAAAATGTAAATTTATTAAAAATAAACACGGAAAAAATGTCAGAAATCGATTTATATATTCTGAAAAAATGTAAATCATTTTTTTAAGTCACAAAAAAAGTGTATCTTTGCATTGTGAAACCGAAAGAGACAATGCAATTCTTTGACTATGGAAAGGTTGATATACAATGATTTATTATACTGGAAGGGGCGCGAAGACCGCAAACCTTTAATACTGCTTGGCGCAAGACAGGTGGGGAAGACGTATATTCTAAGACAATTTGGAGAGAGTGAGTTTGATAATCTTGTGTATATTAATTGCCACAAGAATGATTTCGCCAACAATCTTTTCCGTGACCTTGAAGTCCGACGGATTGTCACGGAGATTGAACGCTATTACGACGTGAAGGTAACGCCAGGGAAAACCTTGTTGGTGTTCGATGAGGTGCAGGACGCACGCGGAGGCATCGCCTCTCTGAAATATTTCTGTGAGGATATGCCAGAGTTGCATGTCGCCGCAGCCGGTTCGTTGCTTGGCATATCTTTGCGGAACGATGAGTCTTATCCCGTGGGGAAGGTGAACACGCTCAATATCTTTCCGATGAGTTTTTCCGAGTTCCTGCTTGCGAAAGGACGGAAAGGATTGCATGATGTTGTGTCGGAGCTTGCTTGGGACTCCATGAAGGCAATGAATGAAGACCTTACGGAGTTGCTCCGCCAGTATTACTTTACAGGCGGAATGCCGGAGGCCGTGAAAAAATATGTTGAGACTGGCGATGTGGCCAAGGTCAGGGAGGTGCAGCAGGAAATACTCAGGGCTTACGAGTTTGATGTCACCAAGCACACCAAGGTGCAGGGCGAGAAAATACGACAAGTGTGGCAGAGTATTCCCGCGCAGCTTGCACGGGAAAACAAGAAGTTTATTTTCGGAGCCGTGCGAAAAGGGGCAAGAGCCGCCACCTTTGAGGAGGCTATCCAGTGGCTGATAGATGCAGGTCTCGTATATAAGGTGGCACGTGTCAGCAAACCGGCCGCGCCATTGAAGTTCTATGCCGACAACAATGCGTTCAAGCTGTATGTCCTGGACTGTGGACTGCTGGCCTGCATGTCGGAAGCAAATCCGAACCAGATGCTTCTCGGCATGACTGCTTTCACTGAGTTCAAGGGCTCCTTTACAGAAAACTTTGTCATTCAGCAGTTGAAGGCGGCGGGTTGCCAATCGGCCTATTACTATTCAAAGGATAATTCCACAATGGAAGTGGATTTCCTGTTTCAGACGGATGAGCGTGTTGTTCCTGTGGAGGCAAAAGCCGAAGATAATGTCAAGAGTCACTCACTCTCCAACTTCGTGCAGAATGATTTTGCGGAAATAAATCTAAAGGGTCTCCGAATGTCGATGAAACCGTACATCGACCAGGGATGGATGGAGAATATTCCACTGTATTCGGCTGAATCTTATGTAAAAAAGCAGATAGAACAGTGATAAATGCTTGTTATGGCAGATAGGTTTGAAGATACGGGACATAAAAACCTCCACCTATGAAACGGAAAGTAAAACACTATAAAGCACTCACCCTCGACGAACTGCACGACATTTACCGCAACCGAGTGTCTGTGTTCGTGGTGGAGCAGAACTGTCCGTATCAGGAGATAGACGGCAACGACAAGGTGTCGTGCATCTGTAGCTGGATAACCGACCATGAAGGTATCACGGACCAGCGCCTCCAGTACCTGCCCTTTGAAACTCCATTTGCCAATCAATATGCACCAAGTGCAGGATACAGCGAGCGCTTCACTTTCACCGGGAAAGAGAAAGACGGGGAAACAGGCTACGGATACTTCGGTGCGAGGTATATGGACCACGAATTATTAACCTCATTTATTTCTGTCGACAGATATGCAAGTAAGTACCCATTCATTTCTCCCTATGCCTATTGTGCTTGGAATCCGATAAGATTAACAGACCCCACTGGGGATACATTATTTGCATTGGATTGTGAATCCCAGGTTGACATAATGAGCTTAGCTGGCCAATATCGGAAAAGAGTTCTATTTAATGATAGAGGTGTCGCTTCTCTTGATTATACTGGGATGTCCAGTGAAGAAAAGGAAGCAATGAATTCCGACCCTGGTGTAGCATTGATAAAAGATATTGTAGAATCTCCTTTGAAAATATTATATGAGTCGACAGATGTAGTCTGTTGTACCAACCCAGATGGTAGCAAAACAGTCGGAACTGTCCTCAAAGACAGGTCGAAAATTGTCAATCTATCGCGTTTCGGACTTGATAGTAATGACGAGCTCCCGTATTTGCCTCGGGATGGTTATGATGGGCAGGTGGTTATTTCTCCAAACGCACAATATTATAGTGATGGATTCCTGGTATTGCGAACAGAAATCATAGGACATGAATTGGCAGAGAACTATGCTAGAACAGTAAAGAAATTAAATTATAAGTATCCCCCCGAAGAGGGCAAACAAGGAGCTCACCAATACGCCAATGAAAGAATGAACAACCCTCACAAAAATTATTCGGTCAGATACAAACCGCAGTTTAACATTCAACACAAAAGAAAAGCAGATGAATACCTGGGTTATTAAGTCATTATGCATTATAGTTTTTTGCATATTCGGGCAATCGTTACATGCCCAATATATTTTGGAGCATAGCGACAATTATCCAAGGGAGTTGAACAACCCCGAATTCTGCCATACGTACAAGATAGATGGTTACTGGAGTCAAACATACATCTACTACGAAATGATTGACAAGAATCAATTTAACAATAAAATAGAGATAGTAAACAAAAGTTATGGCAATGAATGGGGCTTTTATTTCATACAATTGCATATCGACCAAAAGGATACATTAATTTGCGCAACAAGTGACAGTAGTGAGTATGTATCTATTCGGGATTCCATTCCGAAGCATATTTCTTTAACAATATTCGGTCGATCAGGCAAAATCCAAGTTCCCATTAATGAGAAGGAAATCCCCTCTAAAATAACTATCCTTTGGGGGAATAATGATACTCACGGCATTCTGACCATCCGTAGCAAAAGGAAGTTGGACGAGGAGACAATCCTGTCAATCCAACGAGACGTTTCCGTAGGAAGACATCCCTACCATTATGATGAGTACTATTATTTCATTTCAAAAAATCCCCAAGATTGACGATGGAGAGTACCTTCTAGAGGTCCTATGAACTGATACCTGTCACAAGAATAATTGAACCGAACAGCACATAAATCCGACACCCCAACTCGCACGAAATTCGTGCGGGTTTACCCCTCAGCCTATCTGGTGCTCACCGAACAGGGGTACACCAACGTTACGGAAGTCGAGAGCAGAGGAAACTCGTTTGCTTTGCCGAGATGTAGTAATGTCACGAAACGTAAGCACTACTATGCTGGCGCCGACCGTGTGGCAGCGCGTATTGGAGGGGGGAATTTGGACCATGATACGGAATGCATCGTAGATGACGGTGAGGCAATAGATAGGTCCGAGTCCCTGTTCTGGCAATGCAGCGACCTGGTGAACAATTCTGTAATCGAACATCATGATCTCGGGGAAATGAATATCGTGAATATCGACAACAATGAGATGGAAGCGGTATGGAGGTTTGACATGATGCAGATACCGTCGATGATGAAAGCCGAGGTAAACCCCGAGCCCGAGGAAATTTTTGAGGCAATAAAGTATTTCTCACAACCCAATCCCTTTGTTAATCCAGGGGATGACGACGAGCCCAAGGAGTACTTCTACCACAGCGACCATCTCGGCAGCGCCTCGTGGATTACGGGATTTAGCGGCTCTGCTGTGCAGCACTTGCAGTACCTGCCGTATGGCGAGCTATACGTCAATGAGCGTCCCTATGGCTACAGCGAGCGCTTCACTTTCACCGGGAAAGAGAAAGACGGGGAAACAGGCTACGGCTACTTTGGCGCGAGGTATATGGACCACGAACTGGTGACCATGTGGCTCAGTGTCGACCCGATGGCGGATAAGTATCCGGGGATTTCGCCTTATGCGTATTGTTCATGGAATCCGGTGAAGCTGGTGGACCCTGATGGTAATGACTGGTATGAATATACTGACAAAAAAACAAAGAAGACCGATGTAAAATGGACCGATTGCCACAGCCAAGATGAAATGAACAAAAAAGGATTGAATGGCAAATATCTTGGCGTAACGGTAGAGGATGGTAATACATACTATTCTTTGTTTGGTAGTATAGAAAAACTTGGAGCCCCCGCAGGAAATCTTGTCCGGGATATTGATAGAGAGGTTATAAAGTATGCTAGATGTTTGAGAGCTGGGAACAGCATTGAAGATATTGGTTATGATGATTTTTCCGATGTTTATGACTTTCAAAGAATAATGATAGGAGGAATGAATGCAGGTGGAATAAATGTGCATAATGGTAGCGATTTACATTATGCGGGTGCCGACATCGTACAAGTGATGGTTAATGATGTAGAGATGCGAGGCCGCCTGGAATCATCCAGCCCGACTACAACACCTCTAACAGGAATGGGGGGCGGGTATTCTAGAGTCTCAGGTTATCGGTTCAATATTGAAAGAGAGCATGGTAGTATAGATAAAACGATTGTAACATTTTCCTATAGAACTAAAAAACAGGCAGACGCTTTTACAAATAAAGTGAAAGCAATGTGTAATAAAAATATATATCGAACACTAAAACAAATGAGACGTGTTAATGGAAAGTTTCAACAAATTAAAAATCAGTAAATTATGCATAGATATTTTATCCTCAATCTACTAGAACTACTATTCTGTCCTATTGCTGTATGTTCAGCGCAACTACCATATGACAAATTCTGTGACAGCCTTAATAAATACGATCCTTCCGTTACTGAATTCATTATTGACGGTTCTGTTCATGCTTATTACAAGCATTTTTATCGCATGCCTGGAAACTATGACGATTTGTTACAATTGTTTCCCAAAGAAGATCAGGATTATCTGGTAACTCTTTGCGACTCTCTGTTCTATAAAAACCGACAACTAATCACGTTTATCCCCAATCCCGATTCGTCGGCACTGCTTTATTCTGGGAAGATTGTTATGGGATTATATAGTCAGTATACTTGCAAGATGATGTTGACAACGCCTGTCTCTATAGGTTTCCATATGGTAGATACATTGGGGCACTCTTACTATGATGATAGTATTGTTTCCATCATCAATAAGCTGATTTTGCCAACAGTGTACAATATGGCACAAAAAACAAACTGTAAAAGACGCTACATAACACTCAGCTCCAATATGATTCCATGCAGTATTCCTTATCATTATAATGTTATCGACAGAACACTGTCGGTGGCGGAGGACTGCAGGGAAAACAATATTAAAACATGCGGCGAATTCGATAATATGTTGGAATCAGAATTGGGGAAATACGACTTTGGTAGCATCAAAATCATCACTTTCCCTGTCATTTTATATTTAGAGAATAATGACAAAAACAACACAACAGAAAAATGAATATATGAGAGCTTCCATACAACCACATGAGTATCCTGATTACATTCGGAATTTGATGCAGGATGCGATTGATCAAATTAATAGTCACCAAAAAAACATATTTGGATTATAAAAAGGCTCTTTTTCGCAACATTCCTTATGTTAAATTTGAATTTATGTGCCAAGATTTATCCGCAAATCTTCAATAGAGGCAATAATTTCCGCGAGCACGCTAATATTATTGATTTAAATGAGCTATACTTAATTTATAATGGCGATAGGTACAATATTGACACTACAGATGTTAAGATCGACTCTGGATTGTTTGAAATAATGTGGTTTGGGAGTGACTATGCATCTGACTCGTTTAAGTTAGTAGGACTTTCAACGGTGGATACAACTCTTACGAATTATTTCGTCCTATTAAGGAACGATGAATTATACCTCCAGGATTATAATGTTGGAGATACAATCTCATTGATTGTACGAAGAATGTTCAAAATAGTACAGGGAAAAGAGATGAGCGGCGATAAGAATATTTTTGGGGATGAGGAAAACAACTTGTATATTCTAAAAACAGGTGAAAAAAAATTATAAAATAAGATGCTCGTTTCTACATAGATTATTCGCAACAGCAAAGCCCATTTCCATACTAGATAAATAAAAGATTGAGTGAACATAGAACATTTGTTTTATGTCTTTGGATGTGCATAAAAATGAGGTGGTAAACCACACGAAACCTATGCGGTTCCACCCCTTGTTCTCACCGGGAATGCATCCCGTAAGGGGAAGCATGGTGCATTGGCCTCGATACGAGGATAATAAGATTGCAATGAGCAAAAAAAAACACGGGTTTTGAAAAGAAAAAATCCTCTGGATTAAAAATATTTTGTACCTTTGCAATCGAATTATTACGAAAAAAGTCGTAACGAAAAAAAACGCAACATGGAAAACCCTTTCAAATGTGATGTCGCAGATGCATGGGGGATATATTCCATTAGATAAAATGCCACCTAGTTTTATTGGAGCCATCTCCGGTGTGGATAAATCTGTAAAATCAGAGAGATACAGAAACGCAATGGAATCCTTGATTAAAGGTTTTAGTCAAAAAAAATATGACTTCCGCAGTCTCATTATTTAGAAATTTCTCAATAGAAGGGTTGCTTTATGGAGATGAAAGGGGATATAAATACTGCATTGGCGCCGCAAAGTCCTATTCCGGAAGTAGCAGCCTTCTCAATCATTATAAGAATCAACTATACTAAAACATGAAAATGTCGTTTTTCCTCCTTTTTACCCTTGCTATGTTGTCGTGTACAGCGGTATGTGACAAACAGGAGGGTGATTTGACAATGGAAGATCCGGAGCCAAGAGGGCTGGTTTCATATCAGCCTTTGGAAATAACATTCCATAGAGAAATAATGCCCGATTATGATAGTGTGTCGATATATTATTCTATAGGTATTGAAAAACCATTGTGGACAGACAACTGCCACGATTCGATTAGAATCCATCGGTTACCCAATAATGCCCATGAAAGAGTAATGTGGGATCGAGCTATCTTAAGTGTATGGGATGCAGCAGGTCATGGCTGGAAAGACACATTGTTTTTAAATTACGGGAAACCAGAAACAGGTTCATGTGGTAAAGAATTATTATCTGACATTCTTGACACGATATCTGCCATGGCAGAAAAAACATTTTTTTATATGGATGAAAATGACTGGGAAAGAAATAAAGCGTTTTATATTAATCCTAAACTAAAGGTTTGGATGATTCGCGGTAAAATAAGAATAAAATAGGTGTGAGGAGGCTCTTATCGGAACAGAAAAACATGCTGCGCCAAAACCGGCACATACGGCAGACCTGTCCAGCAGGCATAGACATGGTCCATGCACCTACTTTGTCCCTACCAAAGACCTACCAACTCCCACCACGGTGGGAGTTGGCTGGGTGTTCGTCGGGACGAAAACAACTTTTACTAGGGTACATACATACTAAAAACTAGAATATTCCGTTAATGAAAAAATGAACGATATTCAGCACATATATGAAACTATTGAATGCAACGGCTTCGCCGACTCCACACTCCATCTGATTGACAATTATATAAACGACATACAAAATGGGAGAACAGACTTTCCTCGATTCACTCAGCCAGAGCATGCAGGACTCTGCACGGCAGGTGCGCCTCTCCTTGGGGCGTCCATCGTCGCGAGCTACGCGACAGCAAGCCTTGGAGCAAGTGGCGATGCTTCAGGCGGCGAAGGAATCCGCCCAAACCGATGGCAAATAGACAGTCTTCAGGAACAGCTCATTGAACAGTGGGCCAAAGCGGCACAGCTATGGGTAGAAGACTCCGAACAGATAATCGTACGCAACTATGGTCCCATGATTGCACAGGGGGCGGAAGCAAAGGTCTACTATAGGGAAGGCGACACGTCGGTCGTCAAAGAGCGCGCTTCCATCTATTCCACTACCCAGAAGGCCCTGGACGCCATCGCACTTCATAATTTTCTTTTCCCGGAAACAGCGATGCGTGTTGTCGGTTTTACGCGTGACACCGACGGGATATTACGAATTATTCTGACACAACCTTATATCCGTTGCCTCCGTCTTGCCAGCAAGGCAGAGATAGACAAAATGGTTATGCAAAAAGGGTTCCGGGACAATGGTGACGGCAATGGCGTGAACTATATTTCTGAAAGGCTTGCTTTGGAGGACATGCATCCCGCCAATGTTTTTATTGACGAAGTAGGTGAAAGCGTCACCTGTATCGATTGCATTGTAAAATTTGTTTGACACATAGCGCCATATATAAAACAGGTCTGGACATGCACAACTCCAATGCCAGTTGAACCATCCGGCACATAAAACTGCACAGAAAAACCATACCTCATCATGGCTTTTTTCATCGTTATCTTTCACCGGGAAAGAGAAGGATGAGGAAACGGGGTATGGCTACTTCGGCGCCCGCTATATGGACCACGAGCTTTTAACTTCATTTCTCTCGATTGACAGATACGCAAGTAAATATCCATCTATTTCTCCGTATGCCTATTGTGCTTGGAACCCGATAAAATTAATCGATCCAACGGGGGACACATGTAAATATGCGAGCAAAGCGGCAGAGAACTACATTCTGCAACTGTTAGATTCAGAGAATGATAATTACTCGAAAGAATTCTCTGATGTTTTTCAGGATCTTAAGAAAGATAGTTATACCTATATTTTTGAAATTTGGAATGGGAGTGAATCTAGCGATGGGGATTTTAGCCCTCAGGATAATAATAAGACTGCCATAATTAAATTTACCAGTGGAGAAACTAGAAGTACTCAGAGTGAAATTTTGGGCATGAGTGAGTTTAAATATCTATTTGAGGAAACCTACCATGCGTGGAAATATATGCAAAATGATCATCGCAATGTTCCATCATGTTACTCAGAGGCACTGGCATGGAAATTTTCCGCCTTAGCTCCAGGAACAAAACTCTTTAGCCCCACGCATAGATGTTTGACTGTAATGGGATATATCTATAATATGGAGGCACATCTTTTAGCATGGGAATTTAAATACGGCTTCATGGATAAAAATTACCCCCAATCCCCCCTGTATCCTAAATTGCCAGTGTTCCCTGATAATTGTTTTAGAAAAAATATAGGGTATCCAGAATGGAAATAAATGCTAGTGTCAGATGAGAAAGTTTTTTTATATAATACCGCTATTGCTTACTGCGTTTGTGTTTTTAGAATCTTGTATTTGCAGTACTACAAATACAAAATCCAGTTTCACTTCATTATCTATACCAATTAATGTTATTTGGTCGGAAACCAGTTATATCGATCCTCCTTTACTATATTATATGGGGGAAGCGAATCCGTACAGAAAAAAAGTTTGTTTTTTAAGCCACTCTTTTCGTGACGAGACATATTATTTCCGTGTCGTAAGTGGTGACGATTCTATTTCTTTTACGATTCCTAAATACTATATTGGGTCGAATGTGGATTCGGTTAATGTAATGATAGATTGGGCAGCTGACAGGTCAAGTATTTTTATTGTTCATGGATGTACTTGGGCAATGCACGGTAAATGGTTCTGCCGGGGGAGTAGACCCATGAATGATTTTTGTGGTATTACGGCAACAAAACCCGTTCACGTAGCGGTTTTCGTGTTAAGTAAGTTGGGTGAACCAAACAACGAAAAAAACATTTATGAGTTCATTCAAGAAAATCAAATAAAACGATTGGATTCTATTATTCAATCGTTACCTGAACCATAAGATTGTGACCGTTTTGAAGGATGAAATGAGAGTTCTGGACCAATACACCAATATTGGCCATTAAATGGGACTGGGAAATGCGATTGGAGACTAGTATCTGTTACAACGGAAAAGAATGATTGATTGAACCAACTTGCACATAAAACCGAATGGGTAAACCGCACAAAAACCATGCGGTTTTACCCCATTGCTTTCACCGGCAAAGAGAAGGATGAGGAAACGGGGTATGGCTACTTCGGTGCGAGGTACATGGACCACGAGTTGATGACCATGTGGTTGAGTGTCGACCCGCTGGCCCCCTGCTACCCCCCTTTCCAACCCCTAAAAAATATTTTTGCCATTCCAAAAAACATTCGTATCTTTGCATTCTGAAAGAATAAAGAAGAATAAAAGAAAATAAAGAAGAATAAAAGAAAATAAAGGGGCGATGAAGAAGACTGACAAGATGAATCCACATACCTTTTTTCAGCCCACGTTCGGGAACCGTCCTGACCAGTATATTGGCCGTGACGGCGAGATAGAGCAGTTTATGGAAGGCTTGCAGGAACCGATAGGAAGCCGCAACCGATGCACACTATTCCTTGGACAAAGGGGTATGGGCAAGACGGCTCTGTTGCTGGAACTAAGTGACCGGGCGACGAAGGCTGGGTATGTGGTGGCACGTGTGACTGCTCATGAAGGAATGCCCAAAGCCATCATTGAGCAGTTACAATTGAATGGCTCGCAATACTTCAAGGAAGAGAAACGGAAGATGACGGGAATGACTGCAGGCGTGCTAGGGTTCTCGTTGGGTCTTACTTTTTCCGAGGCAGCTGAGCGGCAGTACGGGTTCCGGTCGAAAATGTCGCTACTTTGCGACAAACTTGCGGAGAAGGGCAAGGGTGCTCTGATTCTGATTGACGAGGTACGTACATCGGCTGCCATGCGTGAGGTGGCATCGGCCTACCAGGAGTTGGTGGGCGACGGAAAGAACGTGGCCATCGCGATGGCGGGTCTGCCGCATGCTGTTTCCAGTGTCTTGAACGACAGCGTGCTGACATTTCTGAATCGTGCCTGCAAGGTAGAGTTGGGGCTGATTTCAACCAACCTGATCAGGGCTTACTATGAGCGGTCGTTCAGGTCAATCGGTATCAAGATTCCGGATGAGATGCTGGATCGGGCAACTCTTGCCACCAGAGGTTTCCCATATTTGATGCAATTGATTGGCTATTATGTAATACAATATACTCCGGAAGGAGGAAATGTCGATGCCGCTATCATGGATAAAGCAGAGAAAGCAGCCATGGGTGATATGGAGGATAACGTCTTCAAACCGATATTGTCGCCACTGTCGGATAACGACAAGATTTTTTTGAAAGCTTTGGCACAAATAGGAGGCACCGTGACCACAGCCAAATTGCAGGCGGCTTTGGGGAGGAGGGGGCCGGCGATACAGCCCTATCGCAAGCGTTTGCTTGATGCCGGAGTCATAGAGGCACCCCGCCGAGGCGAGTTGGTGTTTGCCGTCCCCTACTTGGCGGAGTATTTGCTTGATTAGTATTATGCAGCGAAGAAAGACGACTGGAATGCTGAAAAGGCAGAAGCCGGTCAGCCTGCATTCACCACGGCGGCGATGGCGGTGACGATGAGGATCAGGGCCGAAGCCACCATCCAGCGGCGGGGCCGCAGTTTGACATGCTGGCGGCCATACATGATGCCGAGATAGGAGAGCAGGAATACCGCCACCAGCATGGGCCACAGGGCGCCGTGCAGATGAGTGGCCAGCGAAGCCACGAAACCGGCTCCCAGGCCCAGCAAAAAGCCGTTGATGCCCGCGGCCACGGTGAAGAGCAGCACCCGCAGCATGCCGGCATTGAGGTCGAAGGAGGCGGGCTTGGTCTTGCGTCCCATATAAGGCCACAGCATCTTGGCGGCCACGAAGAGGGACATTCCCAGGAAGATAAAGGCATTGGGGCGTGCAAAAGCCTCGGGGTCGCCGGGCAACTCGAAACGGAGCATATTGCCCAGCGAGATGCCCACACAGAACAGGGCCGCCTGGACAACGGCCATAGTGAGCGAGATGAGGAGTCCCGACGACAGCGGCACCGGGGCGGCGTCGGCACAACGCTGCATCAGCAGCATGAAGCTGATTCCAAGCGCAATGGCTATGACAATAAAGGATACTATAGACATGATTGTATGGATTTCGTAAGTTGGATGAATTCGTCAACAGAAAGTTGTTCGGCACGTTTGCCAAGGAAAGATTCGTCGACAGCCTCGATGGGCAGGCCCGCCGAGCGGAGGGCGTTGCGGAGGGTCTTGCGGCGCTGGTTGAAGCCCGCCTTGACCACCTGGACGAACAGCTTCTCGTCACATTCCAAGGATGTTACACTATTGCGCGTAAGGCGTATGACGGCCGATTTGACCTTGGGCGGGGGATTGAAGACGTGCTCGTGGACCGTGAAGAGGTACTCGATGTCATAGAATGCTGATAGCAAGACCGATAGGATGCCGTAGGTTTTGCTTCCCGGGCCTGCGGCCACACGCTCGGCCACCTCCTTCTGGAACATGCCCACCACCTCGACAGCCTGATTCCTGCACTCGAAGACACGGAAGAGTATCTGCGACGAGATATTGTAGGGGAAGTTGCCTATGACGGCGAAAGTATCATGGAACAAGGCGTTTAGGTCCAGTTTCAGGAAATCGCCCTCGATGACATCCAGCGAGGGGTAGTGCTCGTGGAGCCAGGCCACCGACTCGCGGTCGATTTCGACCACATGGAAGTTGAGTTCCTGTTTCCCAATGAGATACTTGGTCAGCACACCCATGCCGGGACCTATCTCTATGACATTGGAAGAGCGGCCGGAGAGACTGTCGACGATGCGTTGAGCGATGCTCTCGTCGGTGAGAAAATGCTGACCGAGGAACTTTTTAGCTTTTACTTCATTCATCTTGCTTTCAATGCGTTATATCGTTTTCGAGCGCGGTCGGAATAGAGCGAGGAGGGATAGTCGAGAAGGAGTTTTTCATAGCATTCGAGGGCTGTGGCAGGGTTTTCGAGACGGTCCTCGTTGAGTTCGGCACGTAGCATAAGGGCATCGTCGGCCGTGATGTCGTAGGGGTAGAAGTCGACAAGACGTTGCAGAAGCGAGTCGGCTTCGACGTAACGCGCTTGTTTTATGCGTATTTGCGCCTTTCGCATGAGAATCTCGTCGAAGAGAGGATGAGAAAGAACGGCACGTGAAATGGCATCGAAACCATTCCAAGCCGAATCAAGCTGATTGCGATAGAGAAGGAGTTCGGCATCGGCAAAGAGTTCCAGCATACCATAAGTGCTGTCATCTTCCATGTTATCAGAGATTAAGAGTGAGAGTTCCATTGCATCGTTGGCCACCAACTTCGATGTGGAGGAACGTAGCACCTTGAGTTGTGAATTAGCCCATTCGAAATCGTGGTTGAAATAGGATAGTTTGGCGTTTTTGAACTTGGCTTGAGCGCCGAGAACATCGTTCTTATTAGCCTTCTCGACCTGCATATAGAGCAGCGAGGCGTCCCATACCGAGCCGGCAAAGAGCAGAAGATCACCCAATTCGAGTTTCACTTCGTCGCGGACAGCGGGTTTAAGCCGAGGTATTTCGAGCACGTCGTCAAGCATGCTGACAGCCACCTGTGCATCGCCTCCATGATAGGCCATGAGCGTGGCATAGTTGCGCATGAGCGGCACAGTGCGCTCGTTTTTCCCGAGCTCGGCAATGGCCTCCTCGTAGCGTTGCCGGAGGCGTTGAAAATCCTTGTTATCAATGGAATAATTGTGGTTGATACGTGCGAACTCCACCTCAAGCTCGCCCACACGACTATCGAAATAATGAGGATGCTCTTTGCCCTTGCGCTGCAGAAGGCGGTAGGCTTCGGCAGCGACATCGTAAGACTCGTTCTGATAGGATATCCTGGCCACCCGGAGCAATTGGTCACCCCCTTTGTCGGGGAAACGGGCATCGACAGCCTGAGCCTGCACGAGGGCAAACTCAAAGTCCTTCTGCTGGATGGAGAACCAAATCATCATTTCGAGGTATGTCTGATTGTCCGGATGTTCGCGAACACGCTGTACAAGAGCTTCTTTTACGCCATTAGCCAAACGGTCGTCGGGAGCCTCAAGCATGGCTTTCTGCATGCTGATCTGAACCGAAGGCATAATCCCGGGTGAATTGTCAAGGAGGTCGAAATACTCTTGTGTCATGGCAGCATAATCGCCCATGGTCTGATAAACACCTATCAACTCGTTGAAATATAGTTGTTTATTACGTGTCTTGGCACGTGCCGTACGGTAAGTCTGGATTGCATAGTCGGGACGTCCAATATTGACAAAAGCCATAGCCAAATCAGGCACTACGGAAAGGTCGGCAGAAATGGCATCAATGGCACGATCAAAGTACTTTTCGGCTTTCTTGACCTGTTTCTGGGTGAGATAGGCATTACCCAGGTCAACATACAGGGGAAGCTCCTTAGGGTAGTTTTTCAAGCGTTTTTCGGCCAATTTGGCAGCTTCCTTAAACTCGCCAAGTTGGAGATAGGTGGCATAAAGGCGCTGATAGTAATATTTGTTTGTAGTGCGCTTATAAAGAGACTCATAGAGCTGTTCAGCCTGCTGAAACTCACCATTGTCGAAATAATAGGCAGCCATCTGCTCCTGCGACTGTTGGGCAGAGGCAGAAGATGTAGGAGAGAGCATCAGTGCCATGAGACTCAATACCAGGATGTTGCCTAATCGTTTCATACAAAAAAACCGGAATCATACGTTCCGGTCCTCGTTTTTGGTTGGTGACCCAGCTGGGGCTCGAACCCAGGACCCCAACATTAAAAGTGTTGTGCTCTACCTGCTGAGCTACTGAGTCTAAAACAATTACAGACAAAGCCTGTAATCGGTTTTGTGACCCAGCTGGGGCTCGAACCCAGGACCCCAACATTAAAAGTGTTGTGCTCTACCTACTGAGCTACTGAGTCAATCAAAACATAGGCTATCGCCCACGATTTGAGGGTGCAAAAGTACAACTTTTTTACAAAAGGACAAAATATTTTCTGAAAGAGACCTGATTTTTTGTTACAATATAATGATTTATAGCATTATAAAGCATGATTAAAAATAACTGGATTACACATAAAACCATGAGAAAAAAGTCATTTTGAGAGTATAGGAAAGCATTTTTCGGCATAAAAAAGAACCTAATAAAAGAAAATTTTGCCAAATAAAATTTAAATTGTATATTTGTAGAATCCAAAGCACATTGCATATTTAATATAAAACAATGAAAACCATGGATTTAACCATTGAATTAAAGAAAGGTTTGGGAGCCATAGCCTTTGGAATGCCGGTAGAAGAGGTAGTGAGGTTGATGGGAATAGCTGACGAGGTGGAAAACATCGACAATGCTGCCGATGAAAGTACCACGGTGCTGCGTTACAACGACCTGGGATTGACGCTTTTCTGTGAAGGAGAAAACCCCACGTTGGCTTGTATTGACATTTCCAATGAAGACTGCACCCTTTTCGGAGCACACGTGTTCGACATGGATGAACGCGAATTGGTGTCGCTGATGGTGAAGAACGGCATTACCGAACAGGATGTTGACGAAGAAGACTGGGGAGAGCGCCGCGTGACCTTCAACGAAGGCAACATTGACTTTTACTTCGATAAGGGGGAGCTGGTATCCATCATTTTAGGCGCATGACACCTATTTTCAGCACAGCCTATCTGCCTCCCATAGCGTATGTTGCGACACTGTTGCAACACCCCAAGACGCTGATTGAGACAAAGGAAACGTTCCCAAAACAGACCTACCGCAACCGGACGGAAATCATGACTGCCGGAGGAGTGAGAACACTATCGGTACCTGTGCTTCGCAACAACCATTCGCGTACAGAAGAAGTAGGCATTGACTACAAAGAGCGCTGGAACATCATCCATCTGCGCACGCTGACAGCCGCTTACAGCGCATCACCCTATTATCTTTATTACAAAGATGGACTTGAAGCACTATTGATGAAACGCTATGACAAACTGGTAGACCTGAACGAGGCAATACTGAAATGGATACTCCAGTTGCTCAAAACAAACTGTTTACTACAAAAGACAGATGACTACCAAAAGGAGTATGCGTTAGATTATCGCAACACATTTTCTCCAAAAGCACCCTACCCTACCGATCATTTCACGCCATACTATCAAGTCTTTAACGATCGAATACCATTTGTTCCCAATCTCAGCATTCTCGACTTGCTGATGAATCTAGGGCCAGAGGCAAAAGATTACCTAAATACATTATGAAAGTAAAAGGTTTTTTCATACTATTGTTGCTTCTCCACCTACAATTGCGAGCACAATACATTCCTAATGTGCTCTTTATCGGTAACAGCTATACCGAAGTAAACAACCTTCCCCAAATGGTATCAGACATCGCCACTAATATGGGTGACCAAATGACCTACAGCACAAACACTCCCGGTGGATGCACTTTCATGCAGCATTGCAACAACCAATCCATGTCGATGATCCGAGAGGGAATCTGGGACATTGTGGTGCTACAGGAACAAAGTCAACTGCCTTCGTTTCCACAATGGCAAGTAGAACAGCAATGCTTCCCTTACGCGAAACGACTTGTGGATTCCATATATGCAAACAATCCTTGTGCCGAGCCAATGTTCTACATGACCTGGGGGCGCAAGAATGGTGATGAAAGCAACGCCAACGAATTCCCGGTGCTTGGCACATATGAGGGCATGGACAGCATGTTGTGCGAGCGCTATACCTATATGGCAGAAGCCAACGAATCAAGCTTATGTCCCGTAGGACGCGTATGGAGATACATCCGAAGCAACCATCACGAAATTGAATTGTATGCCTCCGACGGCAGCCATCCATCGACAGCCGGAACATATGCCGCCGCATGTGCATTCTACGTAATGTTTTTTCATCGAGACCCAAATAATATCACCTTCAACTCCTCGCTCGACGACACAACAGCACGGATAATCCGAACTGCTGTAAAAAGGATAGTATATGAAAACCTCGCTCATTGGCAACGCCCTCAACCCCAAGCCAGACTCTCTGTCGAAATTGACAATTATACCGCATTCTTTACCAATACATCCAACAATACCGATAGTATAACCTGTGATTTTGGCGATGGCGCCACGCTCTCCCTCGACGCCACAGAACAACATTTTAGTCACACCTATGCCGACAGTGGAATTTACCAGGCGAGGCTTGTTGCATATCATCGATGCATGAGCGACACAACCCTATTGGACGTCGAAATCCGACAAATCCCAAGCAACATCAATAGCATCCACACCATTATTCCAGTGAAAGTCTACCCAAACCCAACGACATCAATCCTCAAGGTAGACGTCCCCACAATGCAGCATTTCGAGATGAATGACCTCCACGGATGCACGTTAATTACTGGCAACACCGACCAAATTGATATTGGAAACCTTCCCGCAGGAATCTATATACTTCAAATCCACACCACAAATGGAACCACGTCACAAACCGTTATCAAACGACCCTGACGTAAAAAAAAAGAAAGCCCCGTTGTTTCGTGTGAAACAACGGGGCTTTCTCATTTATTATCTGGCAAATACAAGTAACAAAACAGAAACGTCTGCAGGGGAAACGCCACTAATGCGGGAGGCCTGTCCAATCGTGACCGGACGATACCTATTTAGTTTCTCCCGACATTCGTAACTGAGAGCCGTAAGGGTAAAATAATCATAATTGGCAGGCAGTGGGATATCCTCGAACTTCAATATTCGATTAGCCACTTCCTGTTCTTTTTCAATATATCGCTGATATTTTATAGCCGTCTCCACCTCATGCTTTACCTCATCACGGAGGGCATCGGGAACCACCTGCAACTTTGCCGTCACCTCAGGGGACAGCTCCAACAACTGCTCAAGGGAAAGTTCCGGACGAAGAAGCAAGGACGAAAGCCTCACACGCTGACTAAGCGCTGCCGACCGGTGCTCTTCGAGCCAACCGTTCACTTCAGAGGGGAGAGCGGAAGATTCTTCGACAGCAGCCTTCAACTCGACTGCATAGCGCTGTTTATCCTCCACCCGGCGCATGCGTTCCTCCGATGCCAAGCCCAAAGCAAACGACAATGGAGTGAGACGCTGGTCAGCATTGTCTTGCCGAAGAAGAATGCGGTATTCAGCACGCGAGGTGAACATCCTATAAGGCTCATCAACCCCTTTGGTTACTAAATCATCAATAAGCACACCGATGTACGCCTGCGAACGACCAAGAACAAAAGGCGAACGGCCTTGCAGCTTGAGCGACGCATTGATACCCGCCATCATTCCTTGGCAAGCAGCTTCTTCGTAACCTGTGGTGCCGTTGATCTGACCTGCGAAATAAAGATTCTCTATCTTCTTTGTTTCAAGGGTATAAACCAATTGAGTGGGGGGAAAATAATCGTACTCGATAGCATAGCCGGGCTTAAAAATGCGAGCCTGTTCAAAACCCTCGATGCTATGCAAAGCTTCAAGCTGCACCTCGAGAGGCAACGAAGAGGAGAAACCATTGAGATAGTAACTCTGCGAGCGCCAACCTTCAGGCTCTACAAAAAGCTGATGATGATCCTTGTCAGAGAAACGATCAATCTTATCCTCTATAGAAGGACAATAACGGGGGCCGCGACCCTGGATGCGCCCCGTGAACATTGGAGAGTGGGAAAAACCTGTGCGCAGGATAGCATGGGTGCGCAAATTAGTGTTGGCAATGTAACATGGCTTTTGCTCGGCAAGGGGTTTGGTGTCGGCGAAGGAGAACTTGGCCGGATGCTCATCACCCGGCTGCATCTGCAAACGCGAGAAGTCAATGGTGCGCCCGTCAACGCGGACAGGAGTACCCGTCTTGAGCCGTTGCACTTCGAAACCAGAATCACGTAACTGATCTGAGAGGCCCACTGCAGGAACCTCCCCTACCCTACCGCCACTCCATGACTCTTCACCGATAAATATCTTTCCGTTTAGGAAAGTACCGTTAGTTAGCACCACAGCCTTGGCAGGAACAGAATGACCCATTCTGGTAACAACGCCCGACACAGCCTTGCCATCGAATACGAGCGAGATCACCTCATCCTGCCAAAGAGAGAGGTTGGGGGTAGACTCCAGCACTTCACGCCAGTTGCGCGAAAAAAGCATGCGGTCACATTGCGCACGAGGGCTCCACATAGCAGGACCCTTGGAAAGATTGAGCATGCGAAATTGTATGGCTGATCGGTCGGTGACAATGCCCGACCAACCGCCCAAAGCGTCTATTTCGCGAACAATTTGCCCCTTGGCAACGCCACCCATGGCGGGATTACACGACATCTGACAGATATTGTCGAGCATCTGAGTAATCAGCAATACCTTTGAGCCCAATCGGGCTGCTGCCGCTGCCGCTTCTGCACCAGCATGTCCAGCACCAACCACGACAATATCGTATGCTTCAAATGTCATAGAACATGGTATTTAGCATATTTGTTCCACGGGAAACATTGCATTCCACAATGTAAGTGCCTCCTCCTCCTGACGGCGCATTTCAGTTGCTTCAGAGTCAGATTTGTCACCTTGACCCAAAAGATGGAGCACACCATGTATAATCACACGATGGAGTTCTTGCACATGTGGTACTCCAAATTTCTCTGCATTCTCCCCTACTCTATCCACACTAATCATGATGTCGCCCGAGATAAGGTCGGCCACCACATAGTCAAAAGTAATGATGTCGGTATAAGTGTCGTGATTTAAAAACCGCTGGTTGACCCCGAGCAGGTACTCATCGTCACAAAAGAGGTAAGAGATGTTACCAACCCGTTTCCCCCTCTGCAAAACCACCTGAGTAATCCATTTCTTCACTTTTTCTGTCTGCGGAAGCTCGAAATCTATATTTTGAGATGTAAACCGAATTGGCATTACTAATTATATATTATTGATTTTCATACAATTCCTATTGTTACACTGTATTCTTTCCTCAAAATCCCTGCGATAATTCTGAACCAATAGGATAGTTATGCTCTTCAGACGACGGAAATCGACGAATCATCATGCCGCCACGAAGGCAAAGTGTGCCTGAAGAATCGAAGCTCGTTCGAGGGCATCGGCGGGATCGATACCGGCAACGTCGAATTCCAACTTCACCTGCCGACCCTTGTCCGAGAATGTCATCCGGTCAGCCAATGACTTCATGATGAAAATCCCCTGCCCTTTCGCCGCTTCTTCAACCGATCCATAACGCGCAAAGTCAAAGCCGACACCTTCGTCTCTCACCTCGACAAACACCCCACCACGGCAAGTGCCCATTGAGACAGTCACATTCTTCGAAGCATTGGAACCATTGCCATGGACGATGGCATTCTTCACCGCTTGCAACGTAGCCACCGACACAGTGGAATAGTAATTGCCCACGTTACACTCGCGACAAAAATGGAACACACGCTCTTCCACATAAGGTATATTGGCAATATCCGACTGTATTACAAAAGATTCGTTCGTCATAAACAATATTATTTCCTGTTGCAAAGATACAAAAAAAATTGGTATCTGTGAAAAGAATCTATAACTATCTGTAGAAGTAGTCGTTGACTTTCTCTCGATAGTACGGAGAGAGGGTGGGGGGGACTGTGCGAAGTTGGTCGTCGGAAGGCTTCACTTGTTTGTTGTATTTCTCCAACTCAGCAGGTGAGGGCTGGCTGTAAAGGTCACCGGCTTCGTGGCTCTCGCGACGCTCCTCTTTCTCACGCTGCATCTCAGCTTTCTCGTGCTCCAGCAGTCGGGTCATAATCTGCTGCTGACGTTTGATTGTCTGCTGTGTGATAGTGCGGTTTACCAGGTCTGTCTCCGTCTGCTCCATCTGCTTCATGATCTGGTCTATCTCCTTGGCCAACTTGGTGTTACCAGCATCTCCCTGCTTCATTTCCTGACCATATTCCTGCATCATGCGGCGAATCATCTCTTGCTGGGCCGCCATCTTGGCAAACTCCTCGCTCATCTTTTGGCCCTGTCCCAATTGGTGACGACCATCCTTTTGCTTTCCTTGCTTATCGAGCTGTTTTTTCAAAGCCTCCATCTGCTTGTTGAGCTCCTGTTGCATCTGCTTCATCGACTTTGCCGATGGCTTGCTGTTACCAGGATTACTGCACTGACCACCCTTCTTGTTCTTGCATTGTCCACTCTTCTGCTTCTGGCTGTTCTGACGCATCTGATTCTGCATTTGGTCGAGGCTCTCGGCCAGCACCAGCGCCAGATTGTTGAGCGAAGTCATACTATATTGCATTGAACGCGAGGCTTGTAAATTCTTATAAGTACCGTAAAAACTTTGGTTCATGTCAAGCAATCCGTTGAGCGAACGGCTTACATTCGAATTCACCTCAGCCAAATTACTGTTGATTGCCGAAGCCACTTGCAACTGCCTTTTGGCCATGGCGCGCAACGAATCTTCCACACCTCGGAAGTCGTCCTTGATGCGGTTTTGCCTTGCGATAATAGTTTGGTACTTCGGATCTTGTATATAGGTGATATTGACCGCGGAAATAAGTTCTTCCTGATTGAACGACAGGCGCACCAGATTCTTCAGCAACTGGCGCACCTCCTCGGCATCCTCAGCCAAATCCTCCTGCTCGGCCTCCAACTGAGCCTCGGCAAGGGCCTCGCTGAGCTTTTCCATGTCGTCGGCAGCCTCTTTTTGCCTCTGCGAAGCGTCTTTGTTTTTACCTTTTTGCAGTTTCTGCTGGGCCTCTTTTTGGTGTTGTTCCACCTGCTTTTCGAGCTCTTCGGGCACCTTGAAATCGGTGCTTGGGTCGAGCGATTTATAGTCCTCTTTTATTTGATTGATGTCCTTTTTCAAGTCCTGAAACTTGTCATTCAGCAGTTGCTGTTTCTGCTGCAGCTGTTCGTTCTCCTTTCCTTTTGCCTGCTCCGTTTCACGCGAAACATTCCTTTGTTCCTCCGCCAGCTTATCCATCTTCTGAATGGTCTGTTCCACCTTTTTTTCAATCTCCAGTCGCTTCATCAGCTCAATGTTCTGGTCCAGTTGTTTCTCCAACTCGGCATTGTCCATTTTGAGTTGCTCCAACTGTTCCTGCACTTTCTTTTTGTCTAACTCCTTCATCATGCGCTCAATCTCCGCCATGGTTTCTTTCATCTTCTCGTCCATCACCTCGTTCATCAATCGATCCAGTTCGCGCTGTTTCTCCATCAGTTGCTCGCTTTGCTCACGATACTTTTGTTCCAGACGGTTGTTCTCCTGAATCTGCTGTTGCATTTGCTGCATCATCTGGCGTATCTGCTTCTGTTTCTCCTGAATCTGCTGCAAGTCCTTCTTATCCTGCCAGTTGAGCTCTTTCTTGTCCACCAGCTTGCGCATCATCTCGTTGATTTCCTCCTGCAGTTTCTGCAGCTCGCTCACTTGCAGCTCGGCACTTTCGCGCACCTCGTTACTACTACGGTCAAGCATCTGGTCGAGTTCCTCCGCGGTGGGAATCTTTATTTCGAACACCTGCGAGCGGGCCTTTTTAGGCCCATGGATGGCGTCGTTGTCGGCCACCTCAAACCAGTAATTCAACTCGTCACCCGGCATAAATGTCAACTCAGCGGTGTTGAACGAGAAGTAAAACTCCTGCGACGCATCCTTGCCAAGGGCAATATCGGCCACGCTGACAGTGTTCCGTGTCGTGTCGGCCGGGTTCGTAGTCTTGTGGGTAAAAACAAGCCTGGAGAAGCCATAATCATCCTTGATGCGTCCGCGAAACAGTCTCCGGTCGGGATGCAGCGAGTCTGTCAGTTCCTCGACAACAATCATAGGCACCGCATCGGCAATGGCCGAGAGGGTATAGCGCAGCGTGTCGGAAGCGGAAAAGCGGTTCTTGACACAGAAAGAATAGTTCATTGTCCGCATTACACGAAGACTCGCCTCCACACGTCCCGAAGGGTCAGCTTCGAGTCCTATTCCCGTAGAATCTCTATAGAACATCAGCTGTTGCGCGTCGCGTGTTTGGAAAATCCAACGTACCGTAGTGCCCTCAGGCACAGCGGCATCGCCCAAATCAACCACCGTCTCGTTCTCGCGGCCCGTATAGGCAGGGTAGGCGAGGAGCATGCGGAACTCCACCACCTGCGGGTCGGGATGGCACACCAACTCATAGTCGCCGCTTGTCACACCACCGCCTTCAAGGCGGAACACCATCGAGCGCATCACGTTCTTGAACGAGTAAACAAAGCGGTCTGACAACTCTTTTTTCATCTTGTATCGGCGCCCCTCGATGTCGACAAATGCCTCGTTGGGCAACGCCTCACCCACCACCTTCACTTCAAGGTCGAAATCCCGTCCAGGGAACGTTGCAAGTTCTTGGTTGACAATCTCGAAGCGGAACGGCGCAGGGCGCTCGTATACGGTTGTGTAATTCATCAGACGCTTCGAAGGCTCGGTCACCACTTGCGGGGCGGCAATCAGCAGCGCCAAAACCACCGCCAGCGGTGGCAGCGCATATTTCAAATAACGCTTATTTCCCTTTAAATCAACGGCATTCAAAAACGGCACCGGCCGCAGTTCCTCCGTCTTTTGTTCAATGGCAGCCACAAGCAGCGATGTGTCCTCCTCGTTGTCCATCAGTTGCAAAAGATTGAGCAACTTGTCGCTCACTTCAGGAAAATGTTTTCCAATGATTTTGGAAGCCTCCTCACGCGAAATACGCTTGCCATGGCCACTCATTTTCAGCAGCGGACGCACCACGAACCACACCGACACCACCGACACCGCAACCACACCAAACCAGAAAATACATCCTCGCGCCACAGGCGACAACCATCCGAAATGTTCCAACAGCACCGCCGCCAAAAACAGCGTCAACACGATGCCCACAGCATATAACGCACCGCGTATCAGCAAGTTCTTGTAATACTTGCGGATAAAAGCGTCGATCGCCTGCAGTATGTCAAGCCGGTTGTCCATTGTCGAAAAATCAAACTGCAAAAATACGAATTTTTTCCAATATATATAGAATCAAAAATTTTTAGTACCTTTGCAAAAAAATTACAAACCGTTATGCAGCAACAAGTCATCCTCATCACCGGTGCCTCGTCGGGCTTTGGTCTGGCCACCGCCGAACTCCTCGCCTCCAAAGGTCACACCGTCTACGGCCTCTGCCGCCGCCCCATGGAACATGCCACCATCCATTACCGTCAGTGCGACGTGCGCAATCGCGAACAAATAGCCTCCACCGTAGCCGGAATCGTTGAGAAAGAAGGTCGTATCGACATCCTCGTCAACAACGCCGGCATGGGCATCGGCGGTGCCCTCGAGCTCGCCACCCCCGAAGAAATCGACCTCCAGATGGGCACCAACTTCATGGGGTGCGTCAACCTCTGTCAAGCTGTCCTGCCCTATATGAGGAAGGCTCGCAACGGCAAAATCATCAACCTCAGCTCCATCGGCGGCGTGATGGGCCTGCCTTACCAGGGCTTCTATTCGGCCTCAAAATTTGCCATCGAGGGCTTCTCCGAAGCCCTCAGCGCCGAAGTTCGCGGCTTCGGCATCAAGGTGTCCATGGTCGAACCCGGCGACTTCGCCACCGGCTTCACCGGCAGCCGAAAGAACAGCCAGGCCACCCTCGACGACCCAGACTACGGCCCCATCTTCCGCAACTCGCTGTCCATCATCGAGAAAGAGGAAAACGGAGGCCTCAAACCCGACGTCCTCGCACGCCGCATTGCCAAGATGGTCGAGCAGAAGAACCCACCGCTTCGCAAGGTCGTTGCCAACCTCGAGCAGAAACTCTCCGTCGTCATCAAACGCATCCTCACCGGCAACCAGATGGTCTCCATCCTGAAGAGTTATTATAAAAGTTGAACAGGGGTCAAACTCGTACAAACTACCTACCAAAACCCTACCAACTCCTTACCAACTCCTACCACAGTAGGAGATGATAGGTTGTTCGTATGGTTAAAATAGGTGTTTTTAACGTTTATTAGGAAAGTTTGACCCTTTTAGAGGTCAATGCGTATGCGGTCGGCTCGGGTGCCGATCTGGAGGATGTAGGTGGTATTGGAATAGCGATAGGCGGGAAAATCGATGGCACAGGAGGTGCCATGAGTCCGTTTGAGGGCAATGAGGACACCCTTCGTGTTGCGGACCACAACCAGTTCGCCATCGACCAAGCCATTGAACACAAGCCTCTTCCCATCGTAGACAACCTCCACTTCCGGCTTTTGGGCCGGCAGGTCGGGGGGTGCCGTGTCGACCGGAACGGTGAGATAGGGGAGGGGTTCCGGAGGAATCCATACCGGACGCAAGGCGACGGTGTCAGCTTCGGCTTCCGCTGTCGCCGAGAGAGTGGGGGAGGGGCGGGATTCATCCTGTTCAACAATCACATGTTCGGGCGTTTCCTCCTTGCCGGAACGAGAGAACACCTGCTCGCGCCACTGAGGCACCACAGCGACGGCCACGGTGGCTGCCACACAGAGGAGCACCAGCAGCAGTGCCACACGGCGCATCTTGACCACGGCGCGGTGAAAGCGTTGGTAGACGGCATCGCGACTGAGCCCCATCGTCTCGGCAATCTCTTCGGAGCGGTAGCCCTCGATATGGAGGCGCACCAATTCTTGCTCCGCGGGGCTGAGGGCAGCCATCAGATGTTCCATCTCTTCCTTATGCATCAAGAGGTCGTCGGCAGCCACCGTGTCGGCCACCATGGCGGTCAGTGGCAAAAGGGACGGACGTTCCTTGCGGCGCTGCAGGTCGAGCACCGAGCGTGTCCACCAACGCACCCAGGCGCGTTCCTCACGGGGCGAAGCATCGGGGCGCAGGTCGTCGAAATGGAGCCATAGCGCGACAGAGACCTCCTGTACGAGGTCGCAGCAGCGCTCATAATGGCCGTGGGCCTGCTTCCAGCACAACCCCCACACCATCTTGCGGTGGCGTTGCAGCAATTCCGTATAGACACTATGACGGCTCATGTACAAATATAATACACCTCCGACACCCAAAATCTGACATCGGAGGTGCAAAAATACGAAAAAAAATTCTATCAGTCCTGCACCAGGCGCACCGAAAAGGCGTTGCTGCGACCCTCGCCGTCGCTGGGATAAAGCGAGTTGTCGTTGAAGAGAAGGCCAAGGGCACAATCGGGATATTCGGCACCATAGAGAGACACCGACCAATAGACACCATACTGGTTCTCATAGTTGAAGAATGTGTACTGCCGGAATCCCGCAGCAGGCAAGAAAATAGCCCCGGCAGCCTCCAGGCGTTCCCACTGTTCCATGGTGTAGGCGTTGGAGTTGAAACTGTTGTGAGCAGGATTAAAGCTGATGTCGTCGGGAGCTGTCCACTCGTCGGGCAGGAGGATGAGGCCTTTGTAGCGGTCATCGATGGTGGCTCTTCCCCATTTGCTGGCACGGCTGCCGCCACCGAAGAGGTAAGCCCATTCCACATTGGTCAGCGTGCGCCACATACCCGCCTGGTTGCCGCCATTCGAGATGGCGTTGTACACGCCCCAGTCGGCATTGGCGTAATCGCCCGTAAGTCCGTTCTGCCAACTGCCGCCGGGCTGATAGTCGGCATCGTCGACACTGATGGACCACGGCTGGTAGGCGTTGGCTCCGCTCTCCCATCCGCTGGTACCCCAGCCGAAACAGTCAATCCAGCCTTCGTTGCTTGGAGATACCGCGTTGTTGGCCTCTCCCATCACCTCATACTGCCTCTCGGCGAAACGCCAGCTGTCGGTCGAGGCCTGATACTGCAGGTTACCCCGCGAGATGTGCACTTGCCTGTTCGCTGCCACCGAGAAAAGCGCCTTGCTGGCACCGTTGACATCGAAAGGATCTGTCGTCTCTGCCTGGGTCGGCTCATCGTCTTTGCCACAGGAAGTGACTGCCATCATGGCCGCTGCCAATATCGGCAACAACACTGAAAAACGGTTTGTTTTCATCTTTGTTGTTTTTGAATTGTTTGTTGTTTTCATGGTGTATCACTTTTTAGGGTTTATCTGCTAATATAATACCCAGAAAAGGGTCGAAATTTGACATAGGAGGGGAAAAAAATTTTCTCTCATTGTCAGATTTGGGTCAAAAAAAGGGTATTATATTAGCAGATAAACCCCAAAAAAGAAATTCTATGAAAAAAATTCATTTTATTTTGGCCATCATGGCCATGATCTGCCTCCCTGGCACCACAACAGCACAAATCTATGACTTCATCGTGGGAGGAATCCCATACAAAATTCTTTCGCCGATGGAACATACCGTCGAGGTGCCGGAATATGGGTGCAATCGCCTTAGCGGCAACGTTACCATCCCTGCCACGGTGACACATGACGGCACCACCTACAGCGTCGTTGCTTTAGCCGACAATGCTTTCTATGGGAGCCGCATCACCGGCGTCAGCATCCCTTCGTCAGTCACACGCATTGGCTACGGATGCTTCATGGCCACCAATCTCACATCCATCACCGTCCCTGCCACGGTGACCTACATCGGGCCGTTAGCCTTTGCCTCCACAGGCATCACCGCCATCAACGTGGCGGAGGACAACCCCTCCTACAGGGCCATCGACGGCATCCTCTATAGCAAGGACACCTCTACTTTGGTGGAATGCCCATTCTCGAAAAGCGGCATAATGGAGCTGCCTCAGCAGGTGAAACATATTGCCCCTTACGGCTTCGCTTATTGCCAGACGATTACTGGATACATACTCCCCGAAGGGATGCAAAGCATTGGATTCTGGTCCTTTGTGGACAACCAGCGACTAAGCAACATCACCATCCCTTCGACGGTATCCCACATCGAGGGTTCACCTTTCGCCAATTGCATGTCACTTGACAGTATCACCATCGCCGAGGGCAACAGCCATTATTATATGGACGGGCTGATGCTCTATTCCACTGGCGGCGACACCCTCCTGTCGTGTCACAAAAGCACAGACACAGTCCGTCTGCCATCGACACTGCATGTCCTCACTGGCTTTGCCGGCAATGGCGATATCCGCCATGTTGTTGTGCCCGACAGCGTAACCACCATCCTTGACAATACCTTCAACAGCAGCACGCTAACCAGTATCGACCTGCCAAGGAAAATGGACTTGATCGGCGAGTATGCTTTCTACAATTGCGATGCTCTCGTTCGGGCCAACATGCCCGACAGTCTCAGCACAATGGGGATGGGTTGCTTTGAGAATGACGGCGCACTTACAACCATAGTCATACCCAACGGTATGCGAATAGTTCCTCGCGATGCGTTCTATGGCTGCGAATCACTGGCATCTGTCACCTTTGGCAATGATGTGGTGGTGATTGACACTTCTGCCTTCGGAGGCTGCGCTCTGGGAGAGCTCGTGCTGCCGCCATTGCTGCGGACTGTCAGGCTGGGAGCTTTCTCGTGCTACACTCTAGGATTGCCGATGAGCCGTGTGGTTTTCAATTCGGAGGTCGATACCATCGAACAGGAGGCCTTCACTTGGCGCCATATCGGGATGCTGCGTCTCATAAACAGCGTGCCACCCGTCACAGTCACTATGCCGGAATATGGTAACGACTACGGTTGCCTCTTTGAGGCCAACGTTGACACCATCCTCATCCCCTGCGGCAGTCTCCAAACCTATTTGACAGACAACTACTGGAACCTCTTCGCAGACAAATTTGTGGAAGATTGCAACAGTCTCGACAAGCCAGAAAAAAAGGTAGTGACCGTCTTCCCCAACCCCGCCACCAATCGGATTGTTGTCGACAATGTTCTTGGTTACCAAGTTATAGAACTGGTCAACATCCTCGGACAAACCATCCTCAGAAGAACCTTGGAAGACAGCAGTATCGAAATAACAGTTGGCAACCTTCCCCGAGGAGCCTACCTGCTACGACTCCATGGCAACAACGGGAGTGTCGACAAAAAGATGATATTGCAATAGAACCATTATCAAAGGTGAATGATGCCACTGCTTGGCTTGTGATTAAGAAAGACACGCTGACAAGGACGGTTGCCCACCTGCACCCAATAGGCAACAGGCCCAGTCGTGCGAGAATGATAGTTGAAGTCATTCCTGATAACGAGCGAGCAGTGGCCATTGCATTGTGACATGACGACTAAACGACCCTGGGCATCAAAGACGCTGACCGACTCGTCGGAAGCACCCTCCACGGTGATAATATCACCATGGACGATGATGGTCACTTCGGGAAACACCTCCTCAACGACGGTCTCATAATCATTGTCGAGGGGGATGCAATCGTCGTTGGGAATCGTGTCGTCACACCCACAAGGGACCCGCGGGGCAGGGAAAAATGGGGTGGAGACCGAGACAAGATGAGGAATCGGCGAGGGTGGAATCCACGGCTGACGGCTGACGACAGCGACACTGTCGTCCTTGGGAATCGTGTCCGGGGTGGGGGAGGGACTTTCTGAGGGCTTTAAGGGGTCTTCTGAGGGCTTTTCTTCCTTCACCGTGCGAGACAGCCATTGGGGCACCACAGCGACGGCTACAGTGGCCACCAGGCAGAGTAGCAGCAACAACAAGGCCACACGGCGCATCTTACCTACAGCGCGGTGAAGACGCTGGTAGACCGCATCGCGGTTGAGACCCATTGTCTGGGCTATCTCGTCGGCACGATAGCCTTCGATGTGCAACCGCAGCAGCTGTTGTTCTTCTGAACTGAGCACTGCCATCAGCTCTTCGATATCCTCGGCCATACTGCCGTTTTCGGGGATGCTCTCGGCCATAGCGTTCGTCAACGCCAGCATGGGAGGACGCTGGTGGCGGCACTGGTGGTCGAGGGTGGTACGTGTCAGCCACCGCACCCATGCTTTTTCTTCGTGGGGCGAGGTGCCAGGACGCAACTTATCGAAATGGAGCCACAGCGCAATGGAAACCTCCTGCACCAGGTCGCGACAACGCTCAAAGTCGCCTCGCGCACTGATCCAGCACATGCGCCACACCATAGAACGGTGACGCTGCAAAAGGGCAGTATATGCAGAATGTCGGTTCATCTACATATATAATACCCACTTTTCATCCTGAATCTGACATCAAGATGAAATTTTTTAAAAAAATTAAATGGATTTGCCGAAGATGGCGCGCTGCATCAAGGGGGTGGTGTTGTACTGCGTCTCCCAGATTTTCACGGCTTCGTTGCCGATGATCTGTGGGTTGGTGTAGGCTGTGTGTACATCATAGCGGATGGCGGCCTCGTTCATATCACAGTAGTAGATGCTGTGGACGCCTCGTTTCTGCCATTCGGGCAGCACACCGTTGAGCAGCAAATCGATGGTGTCGAACTTCTTGAAAGCACGCAGGATATGGTACCAACCGAAGGGGAAGAGGTGCCCGTTGGCTTTCTTGTAGGCATCATTGAGGTCAGGGATACTGAGTCCGAAACCTACAAGATGGTCGTTCTCGTCGACCACAAATTGCACGAAATCGAGGTTAACAAAAGGTATATATTCCTTTATATATACGCCGATTTCCTTATCTGTCATGGGAACGAAATCGTAGAGATCCTTGAACGACTCGTTGATGGCGTGGAAGAACTGCCAAGCATAGGGATAGATGTCCTTGCGGCGTTTGACACGCACCAGACGCAGCTTGTACTTCTCCATGATGAGCTTGTTGAGGCGGCCCACCTTGTCGGGCACCGGCTGGTTGGCCGGCATCTTGTACTGCTGCCACTTGCACTTAATCTCGTAGCCGGCACGATCAATGAAGCGAACGTAGTATTCAGGGTTGTAGAGGGTGGAGATATTCTGGCGACCATCGAAGTTATCGATAACCCAGCACTCCTTGTCCATGTCGGTAAAGCCGAAAGGTCCTTCAATTTCCGTCATGCCGTTGGCGCGGCCGTATTCTATCACCTTGTCGAGCAAGGCGGTAAATACATCGTAGTCCTCGATGAAGTCGAACCATCCGAAGCGCACGGCCTTTTTGTTCCAATGCTCGTTGACGCTGCGGTTGATGATGGCAGCCACGCGGCCCACAATCTGTCCGTCGCGCTCGGCGAGGTAGAGCTCGCGCGAGCAGTGCTCCAGCGAAGGGTTCTTGTCTGTGAGCAGGTTCACCTCGTCGAAATTCAGTGCAGGAATGTAACTGGGGACATCCTTGAAGAGCTTGTTGGGGAAAGCGATGAATTTTTTCAGGTCGCGGCGACCTTTAACGGGGCGAACGGTAATCATAACTCAGAGAACTTGAAGTTTCTTGAAAGCTTTGTAAATCTTGTCCACGGCGATATCAATCTGCTCGTGGGTGTGGGTGGCCATGAGGGCCACACGGATGAGGGTCTCGTCACTCGGCACCGCAGGGGCTATGACAGGTGTGACAAAGACACCGTTACACAGCAAATCGTGGGTAATGGTGAAAGTCTTGGTATTGTCGCGGATAAAGAGGGGGATAATGGGAGTCTCGGTATTGCCTATTTCAAATCCCAAGTCTTTGAAGGCCTTGAGGGCGTAGCGCTGATTGTCCCAAAGGGCCACGTTGCGCTCGGGCTCGCTGCGCATGATGTGCAGGGCCTCGAGGACAGACGCCGTACTTGCGGGAGTGATGCTGGCGGTGAAGATATAGGGGCGCACCGAGTGCTTCATCCAGTTGATGGTCTCCTTGTCGGAAGCTATAAAACCACCCACCGAGGCGAGGCTCTTGCTGAAGGTGCCCATCACAAGCTCGACATCGTTGAGCTTGCCGAAGTGGTCGCAGGTGCCACGGCCTTCACGGCCGAAGACACCAAGGCCATGGGCCTCGTCGACCATCAACGTGGCCTGATATTTGTTGCAGATGTCCACCATCTTGTCCACATGGGCCACATCGCCTTCCATGGAGAAGACACCATCGGTGACCACCAATTTGGAGGCCTCGATGGGAACCTTGGCCAGAACACGCTCAAGGTCGGCCATATCGTTGTGTTTGTATTTCTGGGTATTGGCAAAAGTGATGAGTTTGCCTTCCATAATAGAGGCGTGGACGCGCTCGTCGTAGAAGAGGTAGTCGCCGCGACCCACGACGTCGGGGATGACGCCGCTGTTGGCCAGGAATCCCGCGGAGAAGAGCATGACGCCGTCCTTGCCGAGGAATTCGGCCAGCTCGTCCTGCAGCTGCACATGGATATCGAGGGTGCCGTTGAGGAAGGGGGAGCCGGCGCAGCCGGTGCCGTACTTGTCGATGGCGCGCTTCGCGGCCTCTTTGAGGCGCGGGTCGTTGGTGAGGCCGAGGTAGCTGTTGCTGCCGAACATGAGGACCTTGCCCTCGTGGCCTTGCACGTAGACCTCGGTGTTCTGTTCGGAGGTGATGGGAGTGAAATAGGGATAGATACCCGCGGCCTTGGTCTCCTGGGGGACGGTGTATTGCGCTAACTTTTGCTGTAAGGGCTTCATATAGTTACTTTAAATATATTTTAAGATGCAAAATAACAAAAAAATTCTTAATTGTTAAAGAAATTTTATGTTAAAAATGCAACCAGGCGGTCGGTCAATCGGCTGGCTCCGATTCTAAATGTCTGACTATTAACATAATCATCGCCCATAATTTTTTTCGCCAAAAGGGCGTATTCGAGGGCTTCGGCAGGCTCGGAGATGCCTCCGGCGGCTTTGAATCCGACTTTTTTTGATGATTTTTTAACATTTTCCGCCACCACACGGAGCATGGTTTCGGCGGCCTCGAGGGTGGCGCCGGCGGCACCCTTGCCGGTGGAGGTCTTGATGAAGTCGGCTCCGCCGTCGATGGCGAGCTGCGACGCCTGTGCCACGAGGGTGGGGGAGGGGAGCTCGCAGGTTTCGAGGATGACCTTCAGGGTACGACCCTGACAGGCCTGCTTCATGGCTTGCACCTCGCGGAGCACGCCGTCGCTGTCGCCTTCCAGCAGGAGGCCGCGACTGAGGACGATGTCCACCTCGTCGGCTCCCTGGGCAACGGCATACTGCACCTCGGCCACCTTCAGCTCCAGCGGCAGCTGTCCGTGGGGGAAGGCACCGGCCACAGAGGCCACACGGATGCCGCTGCCGGCAAGCACCCGCCTGGCCACAGAGACAAAGCGGGGATAGACACAGACGGCGGCCACAAGGTGTCCCTCGGGACGCAGCTCGAGGGTGTGGCGGCAGAAAGCCTCCACCGAAGCGTCGCTGTCGGTGGCGTGGAGCGTGGTGTTGTCGATGCAGGAGAACACCCGCCTGCTCAAGTCAATGTCGTTAACCATTGATCATTAACCTTTACGCCAACAGCTTGTTGATTTTCTCCACGCGGCGCTGATGGCGGCCACCTTCGAACTCGGTGTCCAGGAACTCGTCGACGACCTTCAGGGCCGTTGCCTCGTCGATGAAGCGTGCGGGGATGGAGACGCAGTTGCAGTCGTTGTGCTGACGGCCGAGATGGGCGATCTCGGGAGTCCAACAGAGGGCGCAGCGCACGTTGGCATACTTGTTGACAGTCATCTGCACGCCGTTGCCGGAGCCGCAGATGACGATGCCGCGACGG